>Ga0136643_10002102_pt1 | contig 25408 bp, 8 predicted proteins | sample TergutLab28metaG_FD_96883 | JGI IMG/M metagenome (GOLD analysis project Ga0136643, IMG submission 96883) | Labiotermes labralis P1 segment gut microbial communities from Petit-Saut dam, French Guiana - Lab288 P1 (version 3) (version 3) | ecosystem: Host-associated > Arthropoda: Insects >... | reverse complement strand
TAACAGAAATGAGTACCAGGAGAATTTCCTGGGGGTAAAGGCGGCCGGTGCGTAAGGCTGACAACCTACCACCATCCTGTGCCGTTGTCACGAAATCTGGGAACATTAACTTCCTGGAACCCTCTCGGCCTGTCCAGGCCTCTAATGGGAATGCTTCTTTCACTGCAACGTTTGTTGTTCGTGATAGTCGTCTGTTCCTCGGGAAATTCCAAATAACATTCTTGCCTTTTGACATCGCATCATTTGTTTCCCGAGGTTGGAAATTCTAAGTTTGGCACAAGCCTTTATCTTTCTCGTCCTGAAAGCGTATTCTGTGGAAAAAAAGAAAACATTTCATGTTTCATTCCTAGGATAGTTAATCCAGTAATAAGTGATTCATACGCTCTTATTTAAGGTAGCTGAGTTTTAGTAATGTTTTTGCTCCTTTTTTATTTTAGTTATTTGTTTTGTTTGTGTTAAGTTCTAACTTGAATTCCGTATCAGACTGCGTTATTTGAGGTTCTCACAGTGGTGATGCCGAAGTTTCCAGTCCTCTGAGATGTTACATCCTTAACTTCGAAAAGTCGGGAATATTTACCCAGCGACGCATCTCTGTATCCCGGAGCAGTTGCATCTTTAACAGTAGGATATCGCAGTGTGCACTATTCACATCAATATGTGATGTCCATTCTCATATTGTTTTGGCCTGTACTGATATGCCCAGTATTGTATTGTAAATCACCAATTCTTACCCTAATTGCTATGCACGTATACTCTTATTTCATTTATTCTTTCAGTTGCCGTGAGGGGAGCCACATGTAACAAACATGAAGAGATGAGAAACACAGAAACTTGTAACATTTTAGAAAGAACAAGTAAAAGGTCCAATTACGAATCTAGGCGTTGATGGGATAATAATATTAAAGTAGATCTGAACAGAGTAAAGTGCGTTGGTGAAGACTAAATTCACGTACATATTTAACTTTTCACAGGAAACTTCTGCACGTAATAATGGACATTCGTTTTTCCTAGCAAATGGAATTTCTTGACCAGCTGGGAGGCTGTTAGTTGAGTAAGGAGAATTGTCCTCCGTAGAATCAGTCAGTTAATCATCGTCCCTTCGTTCGTTATGAATGGGGGATAAGGAGAAATGCGTAACAATAATTACTGAAAAATAAGCCTACAGAGGATTCACCAGTTAACGAGATGGACGTAGCAGAAGTAGTAATACTAACGTAGGCTATAATTGAAACAGTGTGAGGGATTGACTGAAGTAATTTAGTAAAGGACAGAGCCGAATGTTGGCCTCTTGTGAGCACAGTAGTGATGCTTTAGGTTATTAGGCGCCTTCGCAAAATTGCGAAAAGCGAAGCTTCGTCGTGTCTTTGTATCCGTCCGCATGGAACAACTCGTTCTCCCACTGGACGGACTTTTATGAAATTTGATATTTGAGGACTTTTCGAAAAATCTGTCTAGAAGATTGAAAGTTCCACTAAAATCTGGCAAGAATAAATTATACTTTACCTGAAGACCAATATTTTTTTTTATCATATCTCGCTCATTTCTTCGCAGAATGAGAAATATTTAAGACGAACGTTGCAGGCAAAATCAAAACACACATCTCATGTTCAATTAATTTTTTTTTCGAAAATCTTGCGCTTTGTGAGATAGTGTGAAAAAATATTGTAGAGACGGGCAGGCCACAGATAACAACAAGGCGCATGCGCATTGCATGCTGGATGTCTAAGGCTACAAACACAAGCTCACAATGTGTAATACTTACTGCTTTTCCACTGCAACAATGGTGGCACCAACGCGCCTTAAGATGACTGTGTACGTACATTGCCTATTTTGTTTGCGATATGGTGAATTTCTGGGCCATGCAACGTATCAGCTGTCAATATCTGAATGAAAAATATGGCTGATCGGATTGGTTGAGTAAGCTGATAGTTACAGGGCGTTATCGCAAGGAGGTGATTGTTGTTACTGTACGGGAATTTGCGGAAATATACTAGGCACTTAACTTCTCTGCTGTTTCTCCATATATCAACTTATTGACGGAAAATTTTATAACTTGGAGAAATCTTTGTTTTTGTACATCGTCAGTTCCGTAGTTGCGATATTTGTTTGAGAGTTTATGTAGCTTATTTGTGGTTTATCTTCGTACTGATTTCGGTAATATTTAAAAAAAAAGCACATGTACCTGTCTCATACTTAATAAAACAAAATTCCCTTTATCTCTGTGAATTATTTATCTACACGTCCCAAAAAACGAGCCAGTAGCAGCACTTAATCGATGACTTGGGTGTTGCTTTTGTGATGACGAGACCAGAATATTTATGTTTCTTAAATACATCGTGTTTATATTGTACATACATTTGAACACGGTCCTTGTGTAGCATGGCGAAGAGACGACATTAAGGTTTTATTAAAAATTAAACCTTTATGTTTTTTGTTTAATTTAGCTACTTAATTCTCTCGTATGTACAGCTATTGTTACTCAGGCTGGAATACTGCGTTTTGGAATTTGTTTGTCCTTATGCACATTGCATAAACGATCCGAAGATTCACATATCATAACGACTAATTACCATACTTTAGCCGTTATAAACAATTTAAACGCCACAAGTTGTCTACTTTTGTTATTTGTCACAAGGCAGGCAATCTACTGTACGAATAGCGACGATGAGTCACGTTTTTGCAACCATTTTTACAGTGGAAAACAACAAGCATTACATATTCTTAGTGTGCTTTTGTAGCCTTAGGTATCCAGCTTGAAATGTGCATTCGCCATTTTGTCACGTGTAGCTGTCCGGCTGTACAGTAGTTTTCACATTATCTTATAAACGGCAAGATTTTCGAAAAACTTTTTTGAACATAAAATGTGTGTTTTTTATATTCTCTACAACTTGTGCCTGAAACATTTCTCGCTCTAAGAGCTGAGCAAGTAAATTATTCGTTATTCCTGTCAGATTTTAATGAAACTTTAATTTTCTCGAGAGATTTTCGAAAATTATTAAGTACGAAATTTCATGAAAATCCGTCCAGTGGGTGGGTGTTGTTCTTTGCAGAGGGACAGACAGACGGACATGACGAAGATAACAGTCACTTTTCGCACTTTTATCTTATTGATTTCGTGATGACTGGTGTTGAAATGTGAAATTGACACGACAGTTACCAGGATCGCCATGCGGCAGTTTCGCAATTTCGTTGCCTGCTCAAGCTTTGACGTACCTCCGGTACGATTTGAACAATATCTGTCAGCTTATTTAAGAGAATATTCTAGGACTGTCAGTATTATCGTTCCCAGTAATTTTACTTTCAATAACAAATTACTTTAAAATAGATTTATGTATGACAAGTTTTGAACTGAATATATGAAATATTAGTAGAAAATTATGTTACACTTTTTGTAGTTGTCTCGTTGTCTTAGTATATGTCGTCTTATGTTAAGGAGTGTTATATATATTTCGGAACAAAGTTATGAGAAGCATATCTCTTGTGCAAGAGATTATGCAAAAACGGAGGGAAAGTGAGAAAAATTTCATTGTCTAAAACATCGTAATGTGAGTTTCCAAAATTACGTTGATGTTCTGTCTGAATTTACATGAAGACGTGTAAGATTTTCAGGGCACGTAGAACGAGTACGTGAAGTTGGGTGTAACACAGTTGTAATAGTGACGGGGCAAAGAGTTGCCGACCGAGAAAACCTAATTTGGTTTTTGGCAGGGTCAAGATAGCTTCTTGCCCCTTAACACTCCAGACTGGCTCTGGAGCCCACTCTGCCTCCTTTTCAAAGGGCGCCGGGTGCTCCCCGTCGGTAAACCTGCCGGCGTGTGAGGCAAACAACTTACTGTCGCCTGTGCCTTTCTGATGGACACAGGAACAACTTTCTTTATCTTTACTGTATTACCGAACAAGGTGGCTGAAGCCCTGACAAGATTTTTTGTTTCTTTACCTTGGAAACTGGCTCCTTTTAAGACAAGAATAAAATCAATATTAACTGGTAGTAACACCAGTTAGTCGATCGGTCAGTGTAAGTCAGTTACTTGACTTTTCTTCGCTGTCTCGGTTTATTTTTTTTCTGGTTGAAATTCGATATCGTTGATCCTGTAGCATATAAATGCATCCGCCATCTGTTCCTCTCTGTCAGACTTAGTTAATTATGTATATTATTGTCCTCTGGATCATAGCACTGTGTTGTCTGCTAGGTGGGTACTGACATTTTGGGAAAACCAGTTATAGCCGTCCTTACTCATGCATTTCTCTCCGAATTTGGCGACCGTCTGTTTCTCCGAAGTTTTGTTTACTTCGTATCAGAATATACGGTGTCGTACGTAATCCAAACGAACACACACCGAATGTTCAACTGACATAAATAGGTAAAAGCTCATTTTGTCATTAATGTAATTGTGATGGACTGTCGTAAATGTACGCTCCTGCTGTGTTCTACACGCAGAAATGATTGTTGTGTATTGAATAGTTAGCTCTGGCTTTCGTGTCATTCGTGAAAGAATCTTGTGCGTGTTCTGTCTACAAACATCTTCTCTGTATGCCTGTTGCCTGTATGTATGTTTCCATGTTCTGCACTTTAGAGTCTCCTGCATTTTGAGCACTCTTGTTACTTTGCTCAACCCCTATACGTTCATATTTTTATTTACGTTAGTATTTTATGACGATCTTAAAATCCTCAACACAAAAGAAAGACGTTCTGAGTCATCTGAGTGTCCAGCATCGGTACATAGGCTTCTGTGTCTCCAAACAAATTAACGAAACATTTGGATGTCCAGATAACAGTAACTAAACATTTTGGTCTACAACTAACGTTAACTAAATATTTTTGTGACCAGAAAACTTTAAATAAACACTTGACTGTCCAGACAATGGTAAATAAATAAACGATAATTGTTAAAGCACTTGAATCCGCTGACCTAACCAGGAATACCTTAGTCAAGCTTTAGTGTTGGGACCTTCGCAGCACTATAATTAGACTAAAGCAATGACCTAACTGTGTGTTAAATACTTTTACGTGCAGGTATTAGGTAGGCCCCTACGGTTCCTCGTCCCCCTAAAGCATCGCGAGAAAAGCCCGCCTCCTCTTGGGTAAACACGAGATGAAAGCTGCTCTGTGGTTGGTCGAGTGCGGACATCATTAGTAGAACCATTACCCGGAACTGCAACTTGTAATTACATTTTCCTGCCCCCACTCACACACACACACACACAAAAGCACTACTTTACTTAAGGTAGGGGACGGCTAACTTATTTTCTCCCTTCACACGTCATAAGGCCATGTAAGGCGAATCTAGGTACAGTAAAATCCAAGCTTAACCTCGGTACTAGGTAGAGGACAGTGGTCATCTTCATGCTCCAGCCGCTTTACCCCCGGAAAAGAATCGCCGGTGCCCATGGAATAGGAAACTGGCTGAGCACAGGACCCGGTCTGGACGTTTTAGAGAAGAGGTAAATCTCTTGAGAGCGCTGTGAGTGTCCATATAATTTGGGGCAGACAGAAAATGTAATTTGAGTGGCTCTGTATTGGCAGTAGATATTTTCCGAAATTGGTCGTGGTATATTTTAACGTACAATTCCGTTATTTACCTTCAAGAATCGAAGGAAGCCATGAAAATCTGGTATAACAGGCGAAATTCGAAACACTGTACATCACAAACGTGAACGAGATTATAAATGGCGTATTCTCTCACGTAGTATGCAGAGTTGACCAAGGCGTTCTTTAGCCTGCTTTTGAAATGTCATTCGGTTTTACGACAAACATGTAAAGGTAATTAAATATACTCGCATACCAAAAGGACGGACTTACCTGCGCCAGTTCTGACGAAACTGACAGTTACATGAAAACCTTGTTTAACGCCAAATTTGTGTTTTGAAAAAGTGAGCATTTCTTATTAAGGCCTAAACAAAGAGCGATATTCCCGTAAGAAATAATGGACTAGCTTAGGGGAAGGCAGCCAGCAAAAAAGGGTGTTAACCCGAAAATGAGAGGATAGAAATTCATAATCACCCATAAGCAAAGCACGACGTTCAGTTAGCCACTTGTCACGCAACTGTCGCTAGTTCGTCAAGTTTTGTAAGGAAGTCCATTGCGACTTTATTTAAAACGCGGCCAACGACTTTGTCGCTGATACTAGGTCACGAACAGACAGACGGACATGAGCCTACACAAGACTTTTTCTTTCACTTCGTTAACAACACATCTAAGGAGCGTTTAACTGTTAGCTACAAGAGGACGGTCGCTGTTTCGGACAGCGTAGGACGTACATAACTGCAAAATATGCCAATTCAGTGGGCAGCAATTATGAGGATAGAAGAAAAATGGAAATAACAGGGCAGCCGCGAAAGGAACGCGGAGGACGGAGAGGACATAACCACGAGTAAGGTGTGTTCTGTAGCAAGGGGGCCGACCTATTAAGCTGGGAAACCCCAGAAGAATAGGTTCAGAAATATATGCTATTTTTGAGGTTACAGATGCACCGTGGCCTTCATGTACATCTTTGTATGTGCTTCAAGAAACCCGACCTATCAAGAGGGCAGGTATTTGGTCATGTTGAATGAAAAATACGAGTATGACAACGTTGTAGAGGTTTCCGCCGCGGTGTAAATGAAATCTGCGTTCTTCTGTAATGTTACACAGAGTAGAATCGTAGTTTGTTGCTGAAGCTTCCGCACAACCTATCTGTCCCATATCAAAGGGATGGCTTTACCCTTGCAAGTGAGACCGATAGGTTGTCCCCGAAACATCGGTAAAAAACTATCATTCTACGGCACATAGAACTCCAGAAGAGCTCAGATTTCAACATGACAGTTGCTACTGCTGAAATGTGAAGACAGGCAGGGGTAGTTGACTTTACAAACAAGCGTGTCTGTATTTGGCTATCTCACATTGATATACATGTCTGTGTTGAAGGTCTGTTTGGATTTGTGTGTGTGTATGTTTTGTTGGGATTAGGAATGCATAAAGTACAACGACTTAAGTCTTCTGGGACGCTATGCCCTGTCAACTGGTGTATAGTTACCAACGATTCAAAGGATAGCCATACCTTCCTGTTCAGGGTTAAGCACTCCGCTCTTCTTGGGTTTTTGACCCTGAAGAAGCGCTACGAACCTTCAGAACGCAGGTTACTGTACCAACTGACATGGCTTAATATCCCAGAAGACTTAAATTTTCATGAGCCTCTGTGTCATAATATCACATTTTCCATTGAGTTTTACTAATTGCATTTGTTTTGCCTGCATAATTTTGTACATAGACAGACAAATATATTACTGGGATTAGATTCGCGGAAAGTTGTATTTTGTTACAGACGTAACCTGAAAGTGATAGGGAATATAGTGACAAGAAAACTATGCGGATCTAAGTAAGATGAAGTGATTTAGCAACGCAGAATAATGCAAGCGATTCAATGAACATCGTGACCGTTGATTACCCACATGGACTGCTCGTGCAGCTACTGCAGTTAAGTGGAAGATACTGGGGTGGGATGGAATGCGACTTGGACTGCGAAATAAATCTTTTGTGGTTGGGCTGAATATGTCTTGGAAATCGGCCATCTGGCTTTGTCGTGTCGGAAAAAGTTTTTTAACGACGGATTATCATTAGAGTGTATTTAACAGCCATATTCCAGTTCGGGACTTGTAACACAGAACCAGAAGGGAGTAACATCTTCCGTAAAAATTACGAAGTGACGCCTGTTTTTAAATGCGAACGGTAACGTACGGGGTTGGAGATATAACGTCACGTCTTCTGAATAACGGCAGTAGATTGTGGGCAAGTTTTTGTGCAGAAGATAGTGGAAAAATTGTGTTAAACTGCTTTTAATGAACCTGAATTAACCCTGTAATTTTTTTTTTAATTTTGCTTTTCATGTTGCGGGGGGGGGGAAGAAACTTTAAATTGTGCATAAATATCTGTAAATGCCACTTTATGAATGTAAACGAGGATCTTGAATTTGGCGAAGGAAAGAAATAAAGAAACAAACGTCTCACTTCCAAATAATCCCAAAATTTTCCGAATGTGTTAAGGTTTTTTGTGTGTACCTTCAGGTGTCGGGGTCTGATCGCTTTCTGTGTTGAAGGTACTGCATCATTTCAGCTTGCATCACAAACATTTCAAACTGCATCCAAACATCTCAGCTAGAATCACAGACGTTTCTGTGTACATCATAAACATTTCAGTGTGTATCACAAACATTTCAATGTGCGACTTGACTATATCCAAACTTCCGAAGGTAGGCCGAACTGGACGCAGTGCTGGGCGTGTGAAATCTAGTTCATGCGTACGTACATCCCGTGCTTGTTATATTGCTTATAAATCAGCAATATTAAGCATGACGAAGAAGCGAAACTTTGAACAATCCACCCGGAAAATGTAGTGTAGAAGTAATCTGTGTTTCAGTTAGCATACGATTAAGATATAATTGTAGCAAAAACATCAGCATGTATATAAAGTTAGAACTGCATGAAATTAGAAAGCATACTTTGTAAGATATGCTCGTAACTACTGGTTTATTACTTGAAACACGGAAAAGCTTAATTACTTTGAACGAAATAATGGGAATTGTTTTCAGTTGACTATGAACTAAATAGTTATTGGCACTTTTGAGTCAGGATGACAGCTTCGTATTCTGCACACTGAGAACCCCAGCAATGAAACTGTAGGACGGACAGTTCGTTCAACAATAATGATGAATACACGAGGCGTTACAAATTGAGTGTGATTGCGAGTCGTTGAAAATTCCACCCGCTGCTGTGTTGGTGACGTCAACGCTGGTGTGGAACAGGAACACTTTGTTCCTCAGGATCAAAGTCGCTGACATTGCCAGTGAATCCACTCCTGTTTGTTACTTTTGAAGTCCTTGCGGGATGTTTAGGCAGAAGCAGAGGCCTTTTTGTGTAACTTTCTGCAATACAGCTGGAAGGATATTGAGAATTAATGGGGCTGGGATTGCAAAGTTAAAGAGACTGCATTAAGCAGATATTGGGACAATCCTTATTGCTTTTTGAGAGTAAAGGTGGATCTGTCAAGGGTCGTGGATTGTGCGAATTATAAAACAGGCTTCTAGCTAACTGTAAGTGAATGTGACATCCGCTACACACCCTTTAATTGCTTGCCTTCTTTCTGGAAGTTAGGTAGGTCGGGTATGTCACCATACTAACACACTGTTGTCACAGGCCTCTAGACTGTGTTACTGGTCTGTTTCAGGGGAGTAATTTGCATGTGGTCCATTCTCCTCTACTGTGTCAAAATATTACACACGTGGAATGTTTTTCTTTTTGCTGAAATACTGTGAATTACTTTCAAATTATTTTAATTCCTTTACTCGTTCAAGCAAAGTAACCGTTTAAAGCTGCTATTTTAGATTACTGGTGTTCAGAAATTATATTTTTATCACAAGCAGAGATCGTAGACAATTAAATTAAGTTTAATGGGTTTGAAAACTGGAGTTTTCTAAGATGTTACGCAGTGACGTTTTGGTAAATAGCTAAGACAAAATTCCAGAACACTGGGTTAACTTCAGCAGCACCTTTGTGAGAACTAAGAATCTCGAACTTTGCCGGATACGTTTCGCACTACTTCTACCGCCATCGTGTGTATTATGATATTTAATTGTGTTTAGATTTGTGTGAAATATTTTACACTTCGAAAATAATTGCTACTAATTTCAGTATTTTGATGATTTGTAATCTCGCTTTGTCTTAAAAGCGTGCCGCTTTTGTTTTGGTCCATTTACACTGTTGTCTGTTAAAGACTGCCATGTAACTGTTGTATGTCATACATCACATTCTTCTTGTCTCGTTTAGTGATAACTAGACTAAATTCTTCGCTGGACTCTAAAAGACGTTACATGTTTCTTAAAAGTCCCGCAGGCACAGGGAATTTTTAATGAGCTGAACTTGCTTTCGCATGGAATTACCGAAGACCAGTCTGGCAGGCCGGCCTCAACATAAGCCGATAATAGGCCCGTACTGAAACGCCTTTTTTGAATATTTTATGCTCCTGTCTAATTTTATGTGCAATGGCTGCTTTTGAATATTTTCCTGTAAATAATTGTGGCCGGGGCGTAGAGCTGACCACGAACTTCTTAACTTGAGAGTCGAACATATTCCCAGAAATTCCAAAGTATTATGGTTCTGCCGTGCTGAAGAATCGAAGTGATTAAGTAACTCCGCTTTCATTATCTATTGTCATATTGAGCAAGTAAGTCATTTCCCGACGCACATGATACTACGTAGCTTAACTCCACTGCAGTAAAATTGGTTGAGTCGTGTTAATGTTTGCAGTAGTGTGTAAAGGGTATTTTACATTACGGTTTAAGCGATAACTGATTTTCGTTTAACACATTGCTTCTCAAAATTTTTTACTCTCGGACCATTTGTGGCTTCGAAAAAATAACTACATGTCCTCACGTATTATATATATGATAGGTGTCCACATCTGTATCTTAGAGCTGCTTTTAGATACTATTACATATCAGTGGCACAAGTAACAATTTAATGTGTGATTTGAAATGATTTTCGCTCGTGTCGTGAGTACAGGGTTATTCTACCGGTCATAAGAAATAAAAACTTCGCCAAGTGAAGAAGTTTCTGGGTTATTTTACAAAATATTATTCGTTTAAATAAAAAAAAATAAGTAAACTTCAAAGTAACCTTCAAAGTAACCTTTAGAGAAATGTATCCGCGAATCCGTGGGAACTGGTCGTGGGTCCGCGGAGCAACATTTGGGAACGACTGGTTACACCTGTGAAGTACAGTGATCAGTAAGTCGTAGAGTAAACTGATACAGTCATTTGAAAGAACGTTTATTTAACTGGGGTTGGTAGCCTATACAATCCCGGGTTTGAGAGATGCTAACAGACTTCTGAGACGGCCTCACATATATTTTGTGAGTGTGTGGCACCGACAGTGTTCAGTTTCAGGCACCTGAACCAGCATCCCAAGAAACCAGGTGACTTTGCTGTCATCTCCGTCAGCAAGGTGCTGCACTTTTTTCGAAGTGCGAGACTGCTGAATTCTTAAGCAAACGGGTGCACGAATGATGTGGAACGTTCAAGGTTAATGGTCACTGCAGTGTCCACTCTTTTGCAGTTTACTGTACTGTACTCTGCAATACTCTTAGTCCTAGAATATGTAGGATTACCTTTGACATCCAGAAACTCTGAATTTTTGTTACAGAATGTTTTTGTGGATTTAGTGTGAAGCCGTTAAAGAAGAAATTAATCCGAATTACGTTTAAACAGTCAGTCCGTACCGCGTAGTAAACGCACTCCATCTCGGTTATAAAAATCGATAAGTTAGTGTTGTGTAGGGAATTGGCTGGTGTTCTGAGATCCATTCAAAACAGAAATGCAGTGTGTGGGCAAAACGCAGAATTTTTCAATGTTAAATCTCGTGATTTAAAGGGTTAATTGAACAATTGACATATTTAACTAGTCTGTCTTTGCAATGGAGAGAAAGCGTATTCCCTCCGAGGGAAAAAAAATTATTGTGGCGTATTTGGATGAATTTCTTGCTGCTACCTTCATAAATTCCCTAATAGGTGTTATGAAGTAACAGGCAGATCCTTGTATTGTGACATTAAGGGGTGTGGAGACGTCTTCAAAATGTTCCTGTGCAGACACTTTCGCAGATTATTTGAACGCCAAGTATGAAATCACTGAGAATTACACAGCGGGCTGAACTCGAGGCACGAAAGTATAGCTTTAAAAGACATTGGCTTTCGAAGTAATCGAGGCTTTGCGCCCCCACAAACCTGTTTCTGCCGTCACAGTACTATTTCTGGTGTCAACTGAACAAACGAACAAATATATTTTAACGATAGTTGAATAAAGAGAGACCAACTTGATGTCACTTGCTTTATTATTTCATTATTTAATGTTCAACATGTTTTGGATGTTAATACATCCATCCTCAGGAGCTATTTCATAACTCATCAAATAAGTCGCAAGCTCCTGAGGATGGATGTATTAACATCCAAAACATGTTGAACATTAAATAATGAAATAATAAAGCAAGCGACATCAAGTTGGTCTCTCTTTATTCAACTATCAAGATGATGCACGGTACAATAAACATAATATTTTAACGAATGTTACCAGGAAACGTAAGTAGATAATAACAAATTAACCACCGTCATGTAATGTTCCTTCTCGCCGTAATGTAACGAAACGAGATTTCGGTAAAATATTACCATCGATTATTCAAACGCCAAGCCAAAACTCATACTTATCATTGAACATTTTTCCCCATATGACAGTCAACAAAACATCATACTACGTTAATCGCTTTGTACGTTGATAAATGTTCAGTTAAACCAATAAACGTTCATAAACGCATTTTACTGCAGACATGGCTTTCTGAAGACTAGCAAGACAAGCAATGTACATATGTATAAGGCACGTATCATTGAGGCCCGTTCGCATAACAGTTGTTGCCATGGGAAATCAATAGACATTACTTATTTTGAGTGTATGTCTGTAGCCTTACTTACCCGAATTGCAATGCGCATATGTCGTATTATATTGTCATCTGTGGCCTGTCCGGCTGTACCACATTTTTCCACATTATCTCATAAACGACAGGATTGTCGGGAAGGGGGGGGGGGGAGTTGTTAATTTTGAAATGTGTGTTTTGATACCCTCTACAACTTTCGTTTAAAATATATCTTATTTTATGAAGAATTCAGTCAGATATTGTCATTAATGTACAGAGGCACTGTCGTGTGTACGTTACTGCCACTGAATTCCTTGACCATACCCCAGACCTTCTTCAGACTTTGTCATCGACAGTCCAAAGGAGCTGCTCGGTTGCTTTTCTTTGTACCTAAATGAATGTGCTAAACGACGCAGAAACGTCAGGGGGTTTTACCGCAAATATAACCGGTGAATTACAGCAAAGTTTTATTACTAAATTTGGTATTAATGTTATTATTGCCCCGCTATGTCGTCCATGCTGCGAGGTCTTCGTCACAGCTCTAAGCACTACATGCTTCGTGAGGGGCATGACCAGTAATGAAGAAGACTACATTACCGATCCTGTTTGCTTTTTTTGTGTCGGTGTTCCACATGATCAAGACCATGAAGCGTAACACCGAAGCACCTCCCCCTAAAGTACTGCCACTTGTTTTCAAAACGCCCAAACGCATCCTCATTGGCGAATATCTTATCGCCTAGCCTACTGGTTTCAGAGGCTTTTCTAACACTGCAGCAAAACCTATTTATAATAATACGCACTTTGTTAAAAAGAAAACGAAGGAAATTACGTAATCATCGTTTAGATCTTGGTTATACTGGGAGCTGTTGTGTATGGATAACTGCTTGCCCCGCCCAGTGTCTTGTACAGGCTTCTGGCACCTCCCAATGACGGACCATCCTGTCTTTGGATCCTCCGTCTCTTTTCAGCGTCAAGCTACACGGCCCTTCTGCGGGTATTATTGAGAACATTCCTATCTCCAAAAAGCCTTGAGGGGCCATAGTACGGCGTTTCGGCGCTGATGCACTAAACTGCCTACCGTGCTCAGTACGCAGAGGCCCCTGCACTGCATTCTTCGCCAAAGCTGTTGTTTATGTTACGTTGAAGAAATACGGTCCATAACGTTATGCGTGGTAAACAGCCCTTTATTTCCGTTTAACCGTCTGTAGATAAAGTGAAGGTACTTTTCTTTGCTTGCCGGTGTATGAAAGAGGGTGGAAAGCAGAAGGAAATGTTACTAGTGTTCATGCCGTGCAATTTATTAGACTTTATGTTATTAAGAAACCAACCACGTGCTCATACAAGGCGAAAAGTATGTATACATACGAATTTTCCTGCTACATGTTTCGACGGCCGACCTCCATCTTTCAGGGAGTGACATCTGAAACTTAAGTAGTGTACAACCTAGAGAAACCACTATTTATGTAAAAACAGCTGTAAGTAATTCAAGACTAAGTAGAATATAATAAATTTACGCACTATATACTTTTGAGGCCGGAAAAACTTGTACTAATTTTAATTCAAACATACGAGTATAATCGGTTGACTAGCTAACATTTTATTTTGCAAGCGGTAATAACTACGGTACGTTACGTTAACACATATTTTTACATAAATAACCACTTCGTTGTTTTTTTCACCCTAGAACAGTCCATGAAGATCAGAGGAGGAGTAGACATATAACTTTGCTCCTTCTTTAATCTCGACGCTAGGATGGGGTGGATGATCAAGCCACGCCCAGGCTGCCTTGCTCCCGGGAAGGAGATTTGCTACTCACTGAACAAAGGCTTTGTGGTCCCCAGGGCCGGACTCAACGGGAGTGGAAACTATAGCTCATACCGGGATTCGATCCTCGGACCGTCCAGTCCATAGCAAGTCATTATACACTCTACGTTGTCTTGGCCATTCGATGGGTTTTACAGTATATAAGCTTTAGATGTCACTCGCTGATGATGGCGGCAGCAGGGAATATCATATGAATACATACTGTATACTTTGTATGTGCTGGTGCAGTAGAACTTCACTTATCCGGATTAATTGGGACGGCGAGCCACCCGGATATGCATAACATCCGGATAATTGGAGTTTTCTTTAGAAATAGGCTACATTGGCAGTTTGAAGTGGGAAAAAAATTCTACAAGCGGCTGTTTTAGGCTACATGTTTTTTTTATCTAAAAATAAAACATTAATACTCAATTTCTTATATGTATTTGACAACTGGGGGACAGGTTTAAGTCATAAAAAGATGCAGTACACTTACAGTAAGAAAATGTTTACCGGAAGGGTCAAACCGATCCGGATAATTAGCGATCCGGATAACCAGCGTCCGGATAACTGGAGGTCTACTGTAATTGGTTTCTTGATAAGAAAATGGGAGGAGGAAAAAAGGTGCCGGGATTTTTTGAGGCTGAATGCTCTCAGAGAGTGAAACTGTGGCACCATTTTGTTAAGTGGATTGGTATTTGCGTTTCGGAGAAAACAGCCGCGTCTTTCTTCAGTGTATGTTGAGGCACATCCGTAAAACAGGTTAAGTGACAGTGATGATAGGGGGCAAGGTTTATGAACGGAGGTGGGGGGAGGGGGTCGCAGGCTTACATGAAGGTTAGCTGCCAAGGGCACAATTCTAGAAGCTTGTGAGTTAGCAAAGCCAGTATAAGAAACAAGTGCAACCCATTTTACTGTGCTCCGAACCGATGAAGGCAGCAGCAGCTATCAGTAAGATTTGTCGTTCTCGGAGCTGTGTTGCCGACGGTTTAAGTCTTCTGAGATGATAGGCCGTGTCGACTGGTAAATGGTTACAACAAGACGACCCCCCGCTAACTATTTACATAACAGCTTGGAAGAAGTAAGCCATTACGGCGGTACTGTCTGTGATATCACATTCCGTATCACATTTTAACCCCTCATGTCACTGAAAATTCTGTTGCTTTCAGCGAAGGGGTCGTGAGAATATGAGAGCTTACTGAGTGAAAATCGGAATTACTGAAACACATTTCCACTTTTTTTTTTTGTGCAGTTTTTCAAAAGCTGTTTAATTTTATGTAGCCCTGTTAAGGTGTAGCAAAACTTTAGCGCATAGCAGGCAAAAAAAGAATTGTTGACAATAAATATTAAGCCCTGCATTTGCCGAAATATTTTCCAGGAGCTAGCACTGGCGTGGGATTAAAATTTATAATTTATAAATACAAAAAAAAAACCTTAAATATGGTACCGGTGTGTCGTTCGTCTGTAACACTTATAAATGGCCCCACCTTCGTCTGGTGCTGCATTATAAATATAGGCCCCCGAGGGCGCACTCTGTAATGGTTCAGTTGTTCGTCCACCTCATGCAATGAGTCGTTTAATTCGGTTGACCGTCACATCGGCCAGCCATCAGGGTCATATTTTTGTACAACAGTGGCTCAACAGACGCGTCGACTTTGATGATTCACAGTGTGGTGTGTCTTGTTACTGTTAAGGATATCAAATTTTGCACTAGAGATGGATAGGGCATGTGGAACGAATAGGAACAAGATTAACGGTTACGGGATTTTGATGGTAAAACCAGAAGGAAATAGACCACTTGGAAGACCGAGATGAGGATGGGAGCATGGCAATAAAATGACCCTTAAAATAAATAGAATGCTAGGGAGTTGTGTGTATTTATCTGGCTCCTGACAGGGACAAGTAGCGAGCTCTTCTGGGACATGGTAATGAACATTGGGTGTCATAATGTGCAGGGAATTATCTGACTAGATGAGGAACTGAGCGATTCTCAAGAAGGATACGGTGGATTTGTTTGTTTGGTTTGGTGTGTTGAACCCTTAAAAACACGCTGATTATTCTACTTTATGTACCACGTGATTTAACACTCACTAACTGTGCATTTTTTTTACCACGATTCACAACAAAGACAACAATAATTCCCTTACCAGTCTTAATTAGATGGTCTTTACAATTGAGTCGCAGTGCGTTTTCTCGCTTTAGGAACTGAATTCTCTATCATTTTTTGCAAGAATTAAGAGGCGAATGGTCATTTTATCTTCAATACAGCACTCGATTTCATTACAGTTACAAGCTACATTCCACGTACACGAGGAAATTTGAAGACAATTAGTCGGTTACGCAGACTTCGCGGCGCGAATCGGGGCTAAGTTTGTTGTGTGCTCTTTTGTGGATGTTTTCCACACTTCTGACACAAGACAGTATTCTGGATCCTTGTCGCAAAATCTCGTTTATCTTCGCTAATAATTATTGAGACCACCATATCATCGAGTCGCAAGGGGACTCTGACCGGTTATCTACGCTACTGGTTACTCGTAATAAATAATAAGGGATTGTGGTAGCAGATCTATGGTAAATGTGGAGAACATAATGATACGCGGTCGTACCTGAAGGCTTCGTCGCCGTCTTGAATACGAGGCATATATATTATTGTTGTGCGTACTGGAGGGACCTTGAAGGACGTTTACTGCTGTCAGAACTTGAAGATATTATGACTTATGTTATTTGGCGACGACTGGGACAATGGATACCTGCAGATGAGGACAATTCGAGAAAAGTCGGGATCCTGTTACCCACTTGCTAAGCGTCGTATCCAAGAAGAACGGACTGTTCGTTGTAAGAGTAGTTTGTTCTCTTAACTTCGATGAACAAATACAACGGTTTAATTAATTACGGCAGTGCATAACTGTAACGGTGTTCCCGTGTGACGCCTTGTAATTTGTTAGTTTGGAGCAACTTTTTCGATGATCATGCACGTCGTCAAGTCTCAGAACGACCGTGACTTCGAATGGAAATTTAATGTATAACACGACTTAAATTATAATATTTCACGTTCCATTTTTATATCTTTTCTTCTACTCCAGTTTCTTCATAGTTACCTTTCCGCTACCGACTCTCAGACTAAGTTTCTATACAAATTACTGATCTCTTTGACGCCTGACGCATGCCCATTAATGCCCATCGTCCATTAATCCTTGAATAGATTGAGAGGTACGGAAATTATTATTTTCGTCCATTTTAATTGAATTTGCCGTTGCAAAAACCACGGAAATCTCAGTCACTGGAACCGAACTCCCAGCAGACGATCGAACTGGGAATTTCTTTTTAAAAAAAGCTGTTGTGTTAGCGAATGTACTGCGACTTTAGGCAGCATTATGTCTGGTTGCAGCGTTCTTAGTTATGGGTGTTGAAATCTGATGCCTTTTGAACATTCAATTCAGGGTCCAAATTAGGTTGGTACGGAGTTGTGCACGAATGGTTCGACCGCAGGAGGGAAGCATTTAAAGGTGTTTGTGTTTGGGTTGAACATGCTTGTGTTACTAACTTAAACATACACTGGGCAAATTCCCCGCATCGGCGTGACGCATCGAGGAGACCACAGGTCGGTATACATTACCAGAAGAGTTCTGTACTACTTTTTGTAAAATGGCATCTTTATTAGTCGTAAGTCTTGTACATTGGATACAAGGATCTGTAATAGATCAAGCTAGGAGACATATGAGGCACAGCCACTTCAACTCTTGTAAGGTATAAGGGACTTTTCAAGACAAGTGAGTAGGCTAGAAGCTTTCCACCGTTAGTTGTAACTGTAGAGAACTTCGAAGTACTGGTCTGTGTTTGGAAGTTTATTCGCTGTATGAGAGGCTTTCCATCGCTCTCGTTTGAGAATATCCATATGTATCTGAAGTTGGTAGTGGACGAACTGGGCCAGAACCCAGAGCGTCGCCATTTGCGTCTGTTTGGGCCTATAGTGAAAGGTGGTTCTATCGTCCAGTCCGGTGGTACGTGCCTGTGGTCCAGATGAAGTATCATCCTTAATTTCTCCCTCGCCCAGTTCCATAAGAGTTTACCCTCCTCACAGTCCGTTATCTTGTGTTTTATGGAGTCAGGTTTCTCACACCTGGAGCGGGAGCTAGTGTCTGATAGATAAATGGCAGCCAGACGGTCGTTGGAAGGTGTAATGTCATGGATTTCCGCAAACCTAGTCGATTTCACAGTGTCTGGAACCTCTGCTCCGTGGAGGTTTCTCCATAAGCGCTCCCGGGGAGTGTCGGGATGTTTTTGGGCGATCCGAATTGTAGGTGGGTTGTGTCGTGCATTGTCTAGGAATTACATAATATCATAGACACTTTTTTTTAATGTCTTTCTTGTTTCCGTCGTGTCAGGTTTGGCCACATTAGCCATGTCAGTGGCATACTGGCATAAGTGTACAGTTTTGGAGGGGATTAACTTTGCGTTTGGAGGGTTCTCCAATGTGCCGTGTAGGTCGTGGATGCCCATGTGCTACGACAGTAGTGAGTCCTTCGCACTCACGAGCTGGATTCTTTTGAATAAAAGAGCTTCACATTTAGCGATTACGTTCGGTAGAGCCCACCCGCCGGCGTCCTTCGGGTGTTAAAGCATTGTCACAGGAACCCTAAAAGTCGCTCCCTTCATGATAAATCATGTGCATATGGTCGTTAGTTGTGCGAGCGTCTGGTTTAGTGGAACGACTTGTGCTAATTACCAGATTTTCGCGAGTAGGTAGTGCTGTACGTACTGTATCCTTTGTGCCAAGCAGAAGTTTCTGGCATAAGCCTGCTTAGCTTTCAACGTACAGCAAGTATGTTGTCAGTCCAGCTTTGTGTCACGGTTCTTAGTACTGAAGGCCCAGTGTTCACTCTGAGAATGTGGGCGCTGTCATAGAGGCCAATTCCCAGTACTGTTGCGGACTCGGTCCAATCTCCAACCGTCACGTCCTTTGCCTTAGAAGGATTGAGACGTGCTTCCGTCGCTCGTTCATAGCTTCCAATCACCTGATGAATGGTCTTGAACTCTGCAGGGTTGGTGACAAAGACTGCGATGTTTTTGGCATAAGCAACTACCAGAATGCACCTCCTACGAAGTCCGAACTGGAGTCCTTCCTGGTTAGCAGGCAGAGCACAGAAGAAAGGATGCAGGCGTAAAGCATAAAGGACCTTACAGAGCGGGCATCTCTGGCGCACTCCACTTTGGATCGTTATCGGGCCCACTAGGGTTCCATTAATTTGAACAGAAGCTGTGGCGTTAGTACACAGGGCGCGTATCCGCTCTAGGAACCATGGGCTTATTCCGTATTGTGGGAGGATGTTAAACAGCAAGGCGTGGGATATGCGGTCGAATGTGTTGTGAAAATCCAGAGTAAGAATGCATGTGGGCATTCCGCGGCTTTCGGCGTGAGCAATTACATTGCGGACATAAGAACCGCAACAGTGATATTGTTGCCAGGGACTCCAAAATATTTTGTGTGCTGCAGCTCGTCGGCCAAGACTTGTCGCAGGCGGCGGGCCATGATTCGCGCTAGAAGTTTGTAATCGGTGTTCATGAGCGATATAGGGCGGTAGCCATCTGGTGTGAGATCTCCGTTCAACTTCGGGAGATATGACAATTACATGCTTTTGTTGGGGTAGTGGTGTTGTGCATGAGCATGTGGTTGATTACCGCGAGGAGGTACGTTTTTACAGTGTCCAAATTGGCAGTATAAAACTCATGGCAAACGACATCCATGCCGGATGTTTTGTGACGCGTGCCTGCCCGCACGACGGTGACGAGTTCCTCATTTGAATTGGGGATTTCTAATAGTGCGGCGTATACCGACGGATTGGTAGGCTGTATGGGGTCCTTGGGCCGTAGGAAGTCGTCGTTTATAGGGATGGGCTCATATCGCCGCCGTGAGTGCGTCACAAACGTGTCTATGACCTATTGGGGTTGTGTCATATTGTTGCCCTGCGAGTCCCGCACCTCCCGTATTGTTCTCGTTCCGCAGCGTCGCTGCTTTTTGAGGTAGTGGGACAGAAGGTGTTCTTTACCATCCATCCTGTCGTGCTCGGTCGTATCTAATACGGTTTTTGCCCTCCGCATTGAGTGAAGTTGCACGGTTTTGGCACTATATAATTGAAGAACCGTGTGTTTGTCGCCGGGACGTCACTGCGAATAATGTCATAAAGACATTAATGCAAGTGGTTTTCCTTGTGTCTATGTTCTTGGTGGAGTTCCCTTTCCCTTTTTCGAATGATGCGCTGTAGATGTTTTTTTCACTGATCGTTCCCACCACATTACCACCTGCGGGTAGTAACGTAGATGGCTCCGCCATTGCACCCATTCTTTCCAGATCCTACTTTTGATATTTTCCTCAGCCACCATATTCGAGTCCATTCGCCATCTTCCCTGTCTTCGCCTCATGACTCGTTCTAGAATGGTAAAATGGAGAACTACGGCATATTGATCCGTGAACGCTGCAGACAAAACCTCTATTCCAAACCTCCTTGCTGGTAGATTGCTCGTCATGTAGATGCGGTCGATTCTGGTGGACGCGGTTGGAGAGTAATGTGTATATGCGGACCGTTGCGGATCTTGGCATCACGTGTCAGTGCTAGGCCTTGAACCATCTCATTTGTTGCGCTACTTGTTTGGAAGGGTCCGGTGGTATCGATGGGGTGTATTAAGCAGTTAAGATCTTCCTCAAGAATCATGCGGTAGGAGGTAGTCCGAAATAAGGAGTGCAGTTCCGTGTTAAAGAAGTATTCTCTTTCCGTTGCCGCACCGTACCAGATGGAGCGTATATGTTTATAAGTTGTGTGTCATTAAACTGCAGCTATGGCCCGTCCGGAGGGTAATTTATTAATGTACTTCATGAGTATCTCGTTTTTCGCCAATATGGCTGTCCCACGCATGTTGGTTCCAATATTTAGATTTGTGGCGTACTCCTTGATGACCAAGCTATCCGGGCTAGTTACTTCTGGTACGAAAATAATATCAAGCTCGTGTCGCCGTATAAAGTCTTAAACCATCCCCACCCTCTTTTGCGGTGTTATCAATTTGATGTTTAGGTCTGCAGTTTTTATCACATGCATCTCATGAGGGACTCGGGCTCACGATTGAAGGGAACATATTACTGTTTCCCGCTCTTTTGTTATATCCGCCGGGTTTCGCTGCGACTCCGTTCAGGTTGGGTCCCCCCAGCCTACTTGGTCTTCATTTTTTGGTACGCTAATGAATGTTCTCTTGTGTCCCTTCCCGTCCATGACGGGGGTGGGGCTCAATTCCATCCATCCGGATGTCCTCACGTTCACTTTGGTCAATCGTCCTGATAGATGGAGATTGTGCTAGGGCCTCCTGCGTCGGTGTTGGGAATATGTCTGTCCCCTTTTCGACGCATGCTTGATTTGCTATTCGTCTTGTCGTTAGTGGACATATCTGCCTTATCGAAGGTTTCATCACTGAGTGACGGTGCCGGAGACCCGAAGTCAGGTTGGGTTGTGATCGAAGTCCGATTGTTCAGGTTGGTTGAAGTGGAGGCATCTGTATTTGTCCCATGAATGTCTATCTCCTGGTCGGTAATCAGAGCGGTGAGCGTTGTGTTGACGTTCCCATTGACCTGTTGCGTTTGGCCTAAGTCATGAGGTGCAATTGCTGGTGGTTCTGCTGGGGTCACGTTGTTAAGAATGGCCGCATACGTGGCCTTTGTTGAGCTCAGTTTCTCCGTACCCGTTTTCCGACGGGTAGGACACACACTTCCCGCAGCCATAGCACGTAGCCGGTTGGCCTTCATATGATAGAAGCACCCTCTTCCCAGCTATATTCAAATGTGACGGCAGATGTCGGGCCATGTGTATTGAAACCTACCTTACACCGTTTGCAACTGGTACCTATAAGACCGAGACCATGTCTCTGCGTGTATCTCCAGTATTTTCCCGTAAGGGGCTAGTGTAGTTCGAAGCACGTCATTATGCACATCTGGCGGTAAGTTAGGTATGCGAACACATTTCGTACCCATCTCCGCTAAATCAATGCTCACAATAGACGGTTCCCCATTCTCTGTATTTATATTCCTCCCTCCCGCACGTCTCAAGTAATAGGGTAAGCACAGATTCTTCATCCACCATTTTTATGAATACTTGCTTTTTAATGCCATCCATTTGTATCATGCTGACCTTGTGTTCCGGAATCCTTAAGGCATAACGGATCCATTCGTGTATGTCGTAAGCTGTAATCCGCAGGCTTGCTGGGTCGAAGGAACAGAAAATTATATTTTTTCGTTCAGCCATTCCGCACTTGGGTAAACTTCGCCACTAGACACAACAAGACTACGTAACGCATTTTGCAGCTCACTCACACTACTGTTTTCGCTTTCGTTGAGAGGTTGTTCGTTCTACGCACAACCTCACCTTTCGGAAGCACACAGCGTACTGAATCGAAAATAGCAATAAGTAGACACAACTGGCCGCGCCTCATCCGATGCTTTCCTGGACCTTGGCCTCCTGGACTATGCTTTCACCTTTTTTATTTTCTGCCTTGTACTGCAGTTTTTTTCGCCTTCAACTTTTCTCATTCTGTTCGTTAATCGACGCCGTGTAGTCTGGTACAAATTCACCAATGTTCAGGAGGAACGTACCCTTATCTTCATGATGGAAGAGTAAGCTAGCATGATATATATATATATATTGGTGCTCGTGTTGTGTGGGAGTATGCGTTGGTGTTAGTTAAGAATTGGTCCACAAAGAGGGCAACACTAAACGGCAGGGTGGGGTATCAATGATTCAGTCGGTACCGCAATCTTGACATTTATTCAACTGTTATATATTCTGCAAGTTCAGTGAAATACTATCTTTTAAGTGCTCCCCCTGAGCTGTAGGCGTAATACTTAATAGTATTTTATGGGGAAGGTTAGACATGTGAGCACCTTAACCAGGAATGAGAATTAGCAACGGGCGTTTCGCTTATTGTTGTGGCTGTCTGAATAATGCTGTCGTAATCCATACTGCTTTGTTTCGCGAGCCCCAGTGTGCCTTTCCCTTCTGTACGGTTGGAACTTCTGCAGTAAACAAAAAAAGTTAATAACAATCAACCATTCTGCCATAATATTCCTCTTTTCTCCCACACAATCAGTCTTAGAGAAAGCGAGCAATTCTTTAACGCTATTTAAACCAATTGGATATTGTTATCTTATGACAACTCGTTGCTTTGCAGACAATAAATGTAAACGTTACAAATAACCTAAGAAACATGTCACCCATAGCTGCATGTTGTCGGTAACTGAGCTTACATGGAAAACTTTTCTTGTTGGCTCATAATAATTACCCGCTGTCACCATCAGAATCAGTGTAAAGGTAAAGGTAAAGGTAAAGCAATCCCATTACACGCCTGGACAGGCCCTGAGCGTTCCAGGAGGCTGAGACTCCCAGATTTCAAGACCATCGGCACATGAGGGGGGTAAGTTTGTTAGTCCTACGTACTGGCCGCCTTTACCCAACAGGAAATATTCCGGGTACTCATTTCTGTTAGAGACTGAGTCAACTCCAGGACCATAGTGCGACCGGACGGATTATGTCGATGAAAATTTCCAATGACACCATCGGGAATCGAACGCGCGACCCTCCGGCTTGTAGCCACCGCGTACCCTCTACCATCATAGTAACTTAGTGAAACATTTTGCTGGTAATAACCCAAGAATCAACCACACACCATAACCCCAGCCACTCTACTTCCCTTTCGGAACAAACAACATCACCGTATCAACCCAAAGCAGACCTTTGTTTCGTTCCGAAATGGTCCACCCATTTCGCGAATTACTTCCAATCAGATGAAGGGGCATACTGAAAATATTAATGTTATTGTTTAAGAAGCCTGTTGTGTAGTTCAAACTCATGTCTTGCCGCATGCTGTTTACGTTGTGTTTCGGTATTTCTTAGTGCATGTCATTAAATATTACCAGTTGATAGTGATATTTTAGCTTTGTTTTCTAGAGAGAAGCAGGCTGGCACAGCCTCAGACCCAGTGATTATGGTGCGCCGGTAATATATCGCGCGAAGTGTTATACAGGGGTCTCAAACGTGCGACCCGTGACTCGCATACGGGTTGGCATGTCGTTTTTATACGGCCCTCCAACAGATCTGATTCGCGGTGCAGATCGTTGTACGGTTTAGCGCCAAATAAATTTTTGATTTTCAATGTTTTTCACCGTGCGCCAGGAGGCTATTAAACCTTTGCTGTCCTAAGATGGCACAGTAGAGCACACTGTAGAAAACGGGTGCTGTAAAAATGTTAAATTCAGTACGAAAACTAAATTCTGGTTTTGCGCACTAGTTGCTTTCCTTAAAAAAAGTAGGTGTAATAAGAAAGGCGTAAATGATAAATGTGATATTCTCATCAGATATAAAGGGTCACCTAGCAGAGCGCAGCCAAAGGGCACTGAACCGAAAATGAAAGGACACGAATTATGAAGTGATGTAAATTGTCAAGGGGCGTAAATGTAGAAATCATATAACAAACAGGCGTGAAACAAGAGCTGGGGTACTGTTGTTGTCACTAGAAGTGTAATGTATTGTTAGCCGTTCAAATTTAATTAAAATATTCGTCATCTACATAAAACTAATAGCGACTCGCCTTACATTTAATGTTTATCCGTACAGATTCAGTTTGATACTTTTGTCTAAAATTTTCTGCTCTATTTTTCGGGCCTTTACTCCTCCCAAACGAATGACAAATGGTGTTGCCCCTGTGCAGACCATGAAGGCATCAGGGATTGGAGGTGTAGCTCCACGCATTCTTAATTTCAACAGTACATGGCGGTCAGCTTCATGCCCTGGCTGCTTTACCGATTCGGTAGGAGCGTGGTTGGAGCCCCCAGCCTCTCTGAACCCTTTTGGGGCAGAACTAAATCTGATGTCTCTGCTAGAAATCGAAACACGACTCGTTCGCTACAGTATGGCCAGGAAATCTGAAATCCGTAAAGTGTTAATTCCGTCCTTGCAACTGGGTCGAAGTGTTCACCACCTTTCTGTCTTTTGTGTGAGTCGTACAAGACACATAAATATACTATGTGTGTGTATGTGTGTGTGTGTGTGTGGTGTGTGTGTGTGTGGTGTGTGTGTGTGTGTATATGTGTGTGTGTGTGGTGTGTGTGTGGTGTGTGTGTGTGGTGTGTGTGGTATGTGTG
>Ga0136643_10002101_pt1 | contig 25410 bp, 15 predicted proteins | sample TergutLab28metaG_FD_96883 | JGI IMG/M metagenome (GOLD analysis project Ga0136643, IMG submission 96883) | Labiotermes labralis P1 segment gut microbial communities from Petit-Saut dam, French Guiana - Lab288 P1 (version 3) (version 3) | ecosystem: Host-associated > Arthropoda: Insects >... | reverse complement strand
TTTAATTTGTTGAGACCATTTTAATACTCCCCCCCTCCCCCCCCCCCCAAGAATTAAGCACACATGAAATTTTGTATCAGCAGCTGTTCTTAAATTTAATTTCTGTTTGGTTCATTATAAATGAAAATAGTAGAACTTACAGCGGTTAAGCTAAGAAATTATTTTTAAAAAAGATGTGAATTTTGATATTTAAGTATAGTGTAGTTTTGTGTTTTATGCAGCATTGTCTTCAAATCCCATTAATTCAAAGGTTTTTTTAATGTATATATAAAAGTATCCTTTAACAATGTAGCATGTGATCAGTTACGGGATGCACAGTTGGAAAATGGTGTACTAATCATCATGGTTTATATCTGAACCAGGGTTCAGATCTCAGTGAGGAACCTGGCTATGCTGACTGGTTTGTCTCATCATATCAGACATGCCTGGATAGTGCCTTAAAATAGGCCTTCTCTATTACTTTTTATGTCTATTCCAGAATTACCAGTCATATTTTTACACTTTATTGTATGTAGCTGATACAGCATTTTTAAGTAAATGGAAAGAGAAGTAGAGAATTGTGGCTTTCATACATTCTGAAGCTAATCCCCGGACTCATTTTCTTTCAGACCTTGCTGGTCCCCAGCTCCATCACAGGAAACAAGGAAGCACCCCAAAATTATGTTTCTGCAGAAAGTGAGACTGCGAAGCAGAAAGGAATCTCTGAGATCATAGATGTTGTGGGTTCTCCAGGCACCCCAAACTTGACTTGAGTGTTTTTGTACTGTGCACTGAGGAATAAACATTTGCTTTCTTCTAGATCACTGTTTATGTACCTTCATTACATCATATACCCATCCCTTTCTTGACCATTTCATATAGGTAGTAATAAACATTGTGAGCATCATTCACATGTTCACATTTCCATTTCAGTGCAATAGTCTAATGCTCTCCTGCATATGTACATTTAGTTAAATGTCAACAACAGTTGGACAGAATGAGTATTCCAGTATGTGTATGCTGTTTCAGTTTCCTTAGGCCTGTAATTTATATTGTCTGAGTTGTAGGACATTTATTACTTGCCATGTGCTGTCTGGCTGTTTATTGAGGATGAATTAAGATTCTATGGTCTCTGAATTGCATGGTTATGAGTAATAAATACTTGTAATAACCTGGGCAGTATGAAAGAATAATGGGATTGATACCACATAAAAAACTGGCAGAATATGTGATAATTTGGAATTGTGTGATTGTAGTGAATTTGGTTATGTCCTGTGCTTATCATTTGTTTATGTCTGAAAATTTAAGTCTTTTGGGACATTATACTGTGTTGACTGGTAAAGATTGCTGATATTTTGGAGAAGCATAGTGCCTCCATCTTCAGGATCAGGCAGCTGCCCAGGTCCTCTTCTTGGACAACTTGACCTCAGGATGGAGGCACTCTGCTTCTCTGAAGTGTTAGTAACTATATACCAGTTGACATGATGAATTGTAAAGAAGACTTGAATCTGCATCGGTATGACTGTACAAACCTCAGATCTCCTATCCATTATATTTATCAAAACTGTACAAATCTGGATATTTTGAAAGGTCTTACAGATCAGAGTATGTTTTTATATTATTGTATTTCTAGTGCCTACTTAAGACAGATATTTCATGTTAACAGTTAATTATGTTGTAACGTACTTCAGGATACCTGGGTTCTTGGTATTTGTATTGTGTTTATAAAAGATAATTTAGGGAACTTAATCTGTTTCCACCCTGAGGAGGCATCTACCCTTTTACTTGAGGGTGGGAATAGTTATATTTTCTGTAATGTTATTCTTTTCAAATACCAAAGTGTGGACAGATTCCAGGAATCTAGTTATCCCAAGTGTAATGTGCTGTCATCAGAATGCATTGGAACACCTTTTTCATAATGTATTCACTGCCATCAATTAAAGGTACTGGTATCAAATTGAGTTGTATGTTTGCCCAGTACTCACCTAATTTTCAGAATGTGGGCACATTTCATTGTCCTGTAATTGTACTTTTTTTTAATCATTCCATCTCAGTTTATGTTGAAGTCATTTAATTTGTAGATTGATTTTTACTGTAGAATTTCTTGAAACAGAGAATTAATGCTGCAGCCCTCTCTAGCCTGCATTGATAGATTAATATACAGCATGCTTTATAACAAATCAGAACTATTTCATTGGTAAAAGTGAAAGAGCAAAGTACATTGTAAATTTTGTACAGCACTTTGAAAGGTGGACATGTAAATTACTGTTTTGTAATAATGCATGTTTAACATCCACACTTTTAATCAATCCCTAAATTAACAGCAACAACTGTGTACACAAAGTTGGGACTCTCTGCATCATGTTTTGACCCTTCTAGGTTTTTATGAAATGGTTAAGTGCAACTGGAAATACCAAAGGTTTACGTCGATTATTTTATATAAATGACATGTAGATGAACATAAAATTCAAGGTAAAAGTACAGATTTCATGGTGAAAACTTCAGTGTATATTATATCCATTGAGAAGTATTGTTAAAGTGGTTGCTGTTTACAGAGTAGATTGTCCAGCAGTGTGAGTAATCAACATTCCCTCATGTACCTACTGGTTGGCGATGCAATGTGCTGTATTGTATGCTGATAACACCGAGTGTTGCTTTCAAACATCTGTGGAAATGTTAAAATCATTAAAGTACATTACAGTCATCACTCAACAGAAGACATCTAAGTTGTCATGTGTAGTGAGTGATGTCTTCCGTGTATTATAAGCCCTGTAATGATGACACCTGTCAGCAGTATTAAGGGGAGGATAGATGGTGAAGTAAAATAAATTGTGTATAAGGACAGTTCAGAGTGGCCAGCCATTTACATACATAAAATTTTAACACCAACTTGTCGCACAACTTTTTTTGTTGTACAAGTTGTACTCACCTGAGTGAAGGTGTGAACATGAGATAGTGATTTATGTAAAATCTATGAATGTAAAAAACTGTAGTTAAGTTACGAAACGTTCTCTATATAAAAATAGAACCACAGATACACCATGATACAGTGTACTTGTACAACTACGCTACCATTTAGTGTGATGCGACAGTGATAACGGAAGAAATCCCACACAATTCCCGACCAGGACAAGACAACAAATAACTCTAATAATTGAGTAAGTAAAATTCGCTACCAGTTCAGAAAACAGCTTGCAAAACTGCAGCCTGTGCGCACTTTATTAATTTTCTTCTCCTATATATTCACAGATAGCGGACCTACACTTCGTAATCCACAGACACCCCCACTAAAAAAGAGGCGGTAGAATATAGAAGACCATGTGAATTGGCACCCATCCACACCATGATTCCGCCTAACTACACAAAGGTGGTCCACCACCAAAAAACCCACCTCAGCTAAAACTACACACCCAGTGGAAACACTGTTCTGTTATAACATTACTTAGCCTGTAGAAACAAGTTTTGATGTAAAATAACACATGAAAATATTGACTGACACTGAAGTGACACTGTGATATTATTGCTAGAGTTTTATAAACTATAATATTATGGCATGCTAGTTTTTAAGTACATTGACACCAATATTAATAATGATACTGTTTATAACATATCCTTAGCATAAGAATAGTAACCTACTTTGACATGTGTACATAAACAACTAATGGTAATTCACGTATAAGAGCCATAGGTCATGGTACCCACTATCAAAACAACAAGATCTCGTTCCCCCTACCCAACCCCCAGTAACCTAAAAAAACACTCCACACATCTTGTATAGCTGCTCTGTAAGTTAAATCACAACCTGATGATGGCCCACATATAGAGCCGAAACATGTAGTTGTATTCCTACTGTACTACTAGGTGAAGTATAGTTGTTTGACTGTATGTGTAATACACAAAAATTCTTTGTTTTATGGTAGGTCAACAATTCATGTACTGTAAGTTTTAAAAAAGACAACTGTCTAGTCTATACACATTTGCCTTGATGTTTATGTTTACACCATGTATATATAATCATATATGTAAACCTTTGATACTTGTGATTGTTTTATTGAATTCCTGGACAGTGACCAGAGGGCTTGAACATGTTGTCAGACATAGTAGTAGTAGTCAGTCTCAAACTTGTGTACATGGTTTGCTTTAATTTAATGAGTTTATAAATTAGATTTCACAATTTTTCCTTATCATAATGCATGTATGAGTAATATTCTCTCAGTAAAATATAGTATAGTAAAATCACAATTTTATGGCACTCAGATGTGTGAGCAGCCTAGTGTACGAGAATAGTGGCGTTTGTAAAGCAGGCACATGAGGAGCAGAGAATATCACAGCATGTCACTTCTCTTTCTAAAAACATGTTTGTGTTCATACATACTTACTCCACAGAGCACAGTCCTTCTTGAGAAGCTCACCAGTTCTCAGTTAGTCAAGAAATGCCCTGCATTTTATGGGACCTGAAGGTTCATTACTGCATTTGCAAGTGCCCACCACATGTGTATGTATATCTGTGTATTATTTCTTTATTCGGAGTCTGACATTCATGGAAGTATTCCTAAACCATCTGCATCTTCATCATATTAGACATTACCATTGTATAATACCCATATTCTCTGAGGAAGTGGTTTTGTTCAGCTAATAGCTGGCAACACAAAACGATCTCCAATTTTCAACTGCTTGTTACCCACTAACCTGAAGCCCCTTTAGTACCACTTTTGTACAATACCAAGTGGAGAGACTAAAAATCAGTCACTTTTACAGTGGCATAATAATGTGACAAAGCTTTACATAATTAAAGAAGCGATATTGTTATACTTTCTTTGTGCATACAGACCTGCCTGATGGATGTACAAAGTCTGTTTACATATCTGTTGTGATTTTAAGTTCCTGAATCTTTTGATAGGTTGTTATAAAATTGGAAATGAAACTAATCCCCCAAGGGAAAGGGAGCTGTGTGGTGTAACCAAGAAACATACTACACCATAAAGTATCTTTCATTTCTGAAAAGGGAAGTACAGTTTCAGAAAACTGTTGTATAAACAAGAAACAGTTAACAGAATGTTTTAGTGATTATGCTGTAGTTTTTTATTCAGGAGTTAACCATATATCAGCTGGGTTGCAAGTTATTCTTTACTATCTCTTTGCATTTCTTCCGGGCCAATGTCATTACAGTATCTTGAAATTGCTTCTTGTAAAATTTGGAACGCTTAACCATTCATAATCATCACCATATCCTATACACACATTTATTAAAGATGAAGCAGCATCATTATATAAACTAAGATTCAGCCAAGAAACTTGTAACCTAATGTGTTTGTTCTGCAGTAACATCTTGTCAGGAGGTGGATGGTGTTTATCCCCCACTACTCTAAATTTTTTAAGATGTTCCACACTTCAGTGCTGGGCAGTATTACCATGAAATAAGCCTTTCTTTTCTAGCCAGTTGACACTCCCATTTCATATTGGTATCTCATGAGATACACATAGTATAATGACTATGCTGGAAGATCCAGGGTTCGAATCCCAGTGGTGCAAGAGTTTTTTCTCTTCTCCAAAACATGCAGACTGACTCTAGGTCTCACCCACCCTCCTTTACAGTGGATTTCAGGTTTATTTTCTGGTGGTAGAGAAGCTGGGGTGTGACATTTACCACCCACTTCCATCTGGTGCTGAAGTTAAGAATGAGTGGAGTTATATCTTTACTCTCCCAGTATAAGCTGTCATGCCTTGGAGAGGGACAACTGCACCTTCTGAGGTATTCATAACTTCTGCAGGTATCATGTTATAAATTATCCAAAATTATGATGTGAAAACCTGTTGGCATTGAAAAGTTCAGGTAAATTTAGGTCACATCATCATGTTTTGTTAGTTAATGTCGATTTATTGTCCTGAAAAACACAACACTCGAACACTGTATGTTCATTTATTTACTTGTGTACAACATGTCTCAGCCCTCATGAGGCAGAAACACAAATACATAATTGGAAACGTTTGCTATGGAAGAGGCATCTCCATAATTACCTTGATTTAATATATAAAATACATAAATTAGCTAATTTATGTATATTAGCACTATAATTGTGAAGGAGAGGCATCTAACACAGTATACTTTTCCGATTACATACTTGCGTTCCTGCCTGATGATGGCTGAATAGAATGGCTGATACATGTAGCAGAAAATTATATCAATGAATGTTCCGTGTCCAAATGTTGTATTTATTTGGATAATAAATGTATATTGAAAAGTTTAACCTTGTCAACAGTGTGTGACATAACTGCAGTGGAATGTATGTATGTCATGTTTGGTTATTGTTTGATGTTTAAGAAATGTAAATTTGTCTCTTTGACTAAGCATCATGTCAGGAACACATACCAGAGAGTAAATTAAAAGTCTGGTGCATTCTACATCTGAACTCTAGATTGACATATTGGTCAGCTTTGTGTTCTGATTTACCCCCTGGAAGAGCCCCTTGACTAACGGATAGGAGGTGTGGTGGGTACCAGAGCTGTTTTGGGCATTATGGTAGAGAACATTTTTCTCCTTGTGAATAAAACTCCAGGTGTCCAGCCATTATCTAGTCATTGTTCTGATGTATCTTTCTGAGCATAGACAGTATATTGAGTAGGCTACTGGCTGGATGGTCTGGAGTTTAAATGCTGGTAGGGATATGAGCTTTTATCTTCTCCAAAGCCAGGGAGTGACATTGACCTTTCACCTCCATCATCTAGTTCCAAGGTTAAGAATGAGTGGAGCTGTATCACTACTCCTCCTGTATGTCTTCAAGGTGTGGACAGGGACAACGTTACTTTTATAGGGAGCATGGAAGTAAAGCTCCACACATTTTCAGTTCTAAAATCTACACAGAGATGAATGGTCAGCTTCATATTCCTTACCCATTATACAGAGAATGGTGAGCCTGAATGTATCATGAATACCCCAGCTATTCATTCACATACATTGACTTTGTTGATACTATGTTATGTTCATATAATTTAATTGTTTATACAATAGTAAGAAACAAATAATCATACTGAGCTGTCAATACACTACTTCTATTGAAAAAAGGGTTGGCAGGCACCCACCACAGATGGGATAAGTTATTGTTTATATTTATTGTGCCAGTAAAGTCAGTCCGGATGTTTAGTTGTCACATATTTGCGTGGACCTTTCTAAACTTATAAAAAAGCACAAATTTGGTTATATGGCACTTTACCTTACATTGTATTGTATTTAGTGCAAGTGAAAATTACACTGTTTGTCTTGCACCTCACTTCAACTTGTTTACCATGTATACTTCAGTTCCAACTGCAGTTTGAGTGTTGGGAGACCTGATCCAAATTCTTTGCTTCACCCACTTTGTTTTTATTCTCCAAACATAACTGAGCAGTCTCTTGTACTATGTTTCTTAATCAAAGTGTGAAGAGGTGCAGAAAAACAATACATGCATACAGAATTTTTTTTTTGGGGGGGGGGGCAGTTGGATTGGCAAGTGTTGACCCAAGAACTGAGATAGGATGATAATATTAACCTTTCAAATCCTGGAGTTCACTGTGTGTACCACCAGGTGTGACATTAAAAATTCTGCTCTCTGTCCACTATGCATTTATATGTTTCATGTGGTTTTCAGAATAAACCGCAGTTATTTTCCTATACAACATTTACGAATTCGTTATCATAACTGAGCCGGCGTGTTTCCGTCACAGTACGAATTTAATCTTTAAGTATTGTGTACGTCAGGTTAAGCCAGGGTGATAGTCGTGAGCCCCTCGTCACAGGCCAGTCCATTAAGATTTGTGGTGCATGAAGTGGCGCTGGGACAGATTCTTCTCGAAGTACTTCGGTTTTTCCCTGTCATTATCATACCACTCCATATTAATCATATTCTAGGTGTTTTACCATAAGGATGAACGGGCGAAGCCTTGGAACCTTCGATAACGCAATGGTCTCTCAGAAATCGAGGAGCATTGGTTAGATATGTCCGTTAACGTGGTCTGTGTACAAAGGTTTAAACGGATTTGTACCACTGGTAACTTAGGGGCCCGTATGCATCAACTTTATTTGGGGATGAGACGAAAGCTGTCCTGTGCCACGCATTCCTCGTAGTTCTCATGTCCGTGTGCACTCTGGCGGCATATGCCGTAACCTCTATGTCCTTAAACCGCAGGGGATTGAAATACTGTATTAATTCGTTACCAGTCCTATTCGTACATAATTTTGTGATAATGAGTCTGTTATTTCATATGCATACAATAGACATGCACTTTTCATGATATTTTAACAGTATGACGAGAAAACTAGACTACTGCACATGAGATGTGTTTTATACGTTCGGTGCTGTGTTTTGTTTGTGAAAAAAGAACTGTGGGAAACATGGTTTGTTAATGTGGTGTTGACACGTGACGGATGACGAAGATGAATGGAAGCGACAGTAGTAGTAATATGAGTGTCACAGGGTAGTTCATGATATATCAGAGGAGTGGGGGGAAAACTAATGTTACTAGTTAATATATAAGTAGTCTTAAGGAAAGCAACTGAATGGCATTCCAGCCACCCAGCGCCCGTCAAGGTAACGTTCCTAACCTAAAGCGTAGGGGATGTTCACGTTAGAAGTAAGGCTAGGTATTTGTTTTATGAGGACTGGAAAATACGTGTCGCTTTCATACCATAACCGACAAACGATTTTACTATCCTAGGATGAACGTAATTATCCTTAAAGGTGCACTTAGACTGAGGATAATTTTATTACAACGGTGTTCCCTACCTTTTTAACTGCTTAATATTGAACCATGGGTCGAAAGTTGTGTTTTAGAAACTAACAGGGATTTGTACGACTAATGTATAATAGCACAATTACGAATATAATATTGCCCTCACTATATGAGGGACAGGTTCGTTAGGTCTTGTGATGAGGTTACATAGTTAATTGCACTATAGGGTTGGGGGTTGGGTTTAGCAGTATTAATCACACTTTTAATGTTACCTTAAACGTTATGGAGGGTTTTGGCGTGTGTTTAGTAAACCTGCAGTTTGAATCATGTAACACTAAAATTGATTGCTTTGATCTGCTGCTGCCTTGAAGCTTAGGTAGGTGTGGGTTAGTGTTTAGTAACCTTCAGTATTAATGGTTTCATACTATTGCTGTAATACTGCACATTCATGACCTTGAATTCCTGTTGCCATAAAGGGTAGGGAGAGTTGTGTTAGTGCTTAGTAATCTTTTAGCACTAGTCTTTTTACACCACTATATTGACACTCTCTCTGTACTTACTCCATCATTATCTTCATCCACTGCTACCTTAAATGTTAGGAGGGTTGAGTTAATATTTTATAATTGCTGAATTAATCATTTAATACCACCATATAGTTAATGGCTGCTATTCCGTGAAAGTTGTCCATGTTATGAGCTAATCTTGCTGATGGTAATATTCACTACTTTGAAACATGAGGACGTACTGCAGTTAGTGGCAATAATTGCCCTTTTACAGTGTAAGGAAAGGTATGGTTCATGTAGTTCAGCTTCCTGATAGCATAATAGTTTATGTTCTTGCTCTGGAATTCAGTGACTGAATTGGAGGTGGTTTGAATCCCATTAGGTACGGGAAACTCATATTCAGATTTTAGAATTGATTAATCTGTGGGAACAGTCAAATGAAAGTGGAGAAGTCCACACAGTGATGAGAAATGGAAGGAAGCAAGAGGAAAGAAGGTTTTTTTATTTTCTGTGTTGCTGTTTCCGTGTTCTCATGTCTGTGCCCTGGTACTCATGATACCCAGGTTGGGAGGAGTAACTCACTTGTAAGGACACTTCTGTACACTAGATCAGGTATCATGGATAGTGTTTGTAGTAACACCAAAAATTTCGTTGTAATTTTAATAGTTATTTCTTTGGGTACACTTGATTTACATCATCATATTATCTGGGTATACTTTGAAAATAAATGCTGCCAGCATAATTCCAGGCCACAACCTCCCAGCTTTGTGAGGAGTCACATTTTGTCTGAGACACCTGTCTGTGCACTGTGATTAAAAATGAAAGTATTTGTACCTGTGGCTGGATGTACAGAATATGCTCCACCCAGGCTCCTGTATAAGGGTTAATGATGGCAGGAATGTGAACTGCGTTGCTTGGCTGTGTGTCATCTTATTGTTAGACCAGTCATAGATGCAATATTTTGATGAACACATTTGGAGTTCTCCATCCCATTCTTGTTTGAATAAGAAGATTTCAGTCTTCTGACCTTTGTTGCCATGTTGGTTTGTAACTATATACCACCTTCCCTCCAAAATGTAGATAACTGCGTACCATACTGTTTGACTTCACATCTCAGAAGTCCGCAGTCTTCGAAAATTCTGGCCATTGTTGCCACATGGTTTGTAAGTAGGTACCAACATCCCACCAAAATGTAGATAACTGCATACCAGACTGTTTGGCATCACATATGAGAAGTTGGCATGACCATGAAAACCTCAAGTCTCAGCTGCAGGGATAAGTCTGTTTCATTTAAATCAGGTGTTTGTTTTATGTGATGTGAAGTATGAAGCCAACATCAAATGTTTTGTATTGTTTGTCACTCCTGTTTTTTACTTAGAGAACAGTGGAGTCTGTTATGGTAGTAACAGTTTGCCTGAAAAAAAATTTCCCGCATATTGTATTTACTTAAATGTTATATATTCTTGCATATAGTGTGTTGTATTGATTGCGACTCCTTTTTTTAATTTGAAATCTATGGAATCTGTTACGGTAGTAGCAGTTTGCCTGAAAAAAAATCCACACATATCATATTTGCCCAAACATACAATGACCCTGCATTTAAGATGGCTCACCTCACATTGCTCTGTTTTCAGGTGATGGTTTTGTGACCCTGCATATAAGATAACCCCACCACACAGTGCTGTGTTTTAATGAGAATACACTTACAAAACCTGTTGAATTGTGTGTGCATTTATGACTCACCCCCATTTTTCAGATGATGGTTAGGGAAAAGATTATTGTCTTATATATGGGTAAATACAGTATGTAGTGACTACGAAACACTTTTCTTACTCATCAGTGTTCCTACTTTATAGTGGATGATCATTGTGACACGGTGGGACAGGAAACTACAAATTATGTACTCTTTTTATTGTGTGTATATTTTTCTTTAACTGAAAGAAGGAACCACTCATAGAGCAATTTAAAATGTTTTCCCAACAGAACTTGCAAATCGCAAAATCTTGGAAGAGATACAACTAAAAAAACAGCAAATTCTTAAGCAAGGCGTGGCACCAAGTCTGAATTCGCCTACCATAACTCCTTCTCTCTCTGCTGTGGGAACCACTGTTAATTTGGTAGGTGCCAGTTTACAGTTCAGCATTTATGAGTATGTACTTCTGAATTTACAAGCTATTAAATATCTTCGCTTAGTAATAGTGTAGTTCAAAAATTATTTTGGTTTTGTTTACTTTGTTTCACACAACAAAACAACTTAAATACAGTCACTTCTAAAAGTCAACAACTAAGTAGCGTGATAAGATTCTTACAGTATTGTTACTGAAAAATAATAGATTATCAACAGAAAATATTGATGAACTGTCATTATTGAAATACCGTAGTTATTTTAATGTTGCCAGATTTGTCTTGAGAATGAAATGTGCTATTTTGATGTTGGGGAGGGGACAAGATCAGAAGATGCAGCATAATTAACATGAATTTGCACTCAGATCATGAACTTCAGTCACTTGACTCCAGTTTCCATGACACTGAATTTAATAGTATCCTCTAATTTTCTTGAACAGACCTTTTGGCACTGGAAGTTAGGTACTTGTAGCCTGCAGTATGGGGCCCAAAATGCCAAATCTTACATAATCATGACTGCTGTTTTGCTGAACCTGTTAAAATGCAGATTACACTGAGTATTTAATTCTGGCAGCTAATGCTTAAATTGTTGCATTGTAAAATGTTTCCCCATCCAAATTCTATATGTATAAGTTTCACTATGAGGTCTCTGCATAGTATACATCTAACCCTGATGGTAATAGATTAGCTGTATAAATTGCTGAGTTCCTTGGTAATGTAATACTTTACATTTGCCTCCTAGTTGACTCATGGATACAAAAATATAAAAAAACAAACTTTTATCTGAATAAGCAGTGATGATGTTTTATACATCAGCACATCAGGATTGACAGTATGACTGGTTCAGAATTTTACAGGATAAGAGTACAAGGCACTGAAGTTTCGTTTAAACCTATGTCTGGGAAACAAATGATCACAGTAATGACCAAGTGACATGAAATCATGCAATAGTGAGTGCATATTTTTATATTCACCTTGGTATTTATAGCCTGGTTATTTAAATACTTTAAGAAACAATGTAGTCAGTGTACAACTGAGCATGAAAATTACAGAATTTTATGGGGAATGATGTGGATGAACCAAACATTGGCAGAGCTGTCATTCTTATGTGTAGTGGTGCTAGAGCTACATACTTAGCAGCTTCCATTAGACAGACTGTTGTGGAAGACTATAATTACAATTAATCAAAACTGCTGGCACTGTTTGTAATCTGATAAACTTGGACTGAAGATGGCACTGCGTACAGATTTGTATTCAGAATCAGGAACTAGTGTTTTTAAACTATTAATATTGATTTCTTGTTAGCACATATATTTTGTCAGAGCAAGAACAGGTGGTTGAGACTTGATGTAATTGCAATTACGAATGGTGTGATTAGGGAAGTAACTCTGTGTGGCATCTGCGGAAATATATACATAATCCTGTACCACACAAAATTATCCTACTGGATGTAGTCTACCTTTATGTGGTGTATAAACTACAAGGGAGTGAAGATTCAAGCAAAGCCAGGTACTGAATTCCATTCATAAAATTGTAATAGCCAGGAAATGTTGTTGGTTCTGTGCTGGGTCTTGACATATGTATTGCAACATTAATGTAAAAGCCCTTATTGTCTGTGGCGATCAGCCACATCAAACTTGAGCTAAAATCTGATATTTCATAGACATTTTATGTGTCTTATCAGGTCTATACAAGGTTGATTTCAATCAGGCCATTGATGAATTTAATCATGGGTTTTCAATTATTCATTATTACTACTATGTAACTGAAATAGTATGATTCAAATAATACCATCAAACTACACTCATGGGTGTAAAAGATAGTCCCTTTATATTACACTGTGACTTGTTGAGGTCAGATCATCATCTAGGAGACAATTACACAAGTTCTGACAAAAGTAAGAAAGGCTGGCATTAATTTTTGTTTCCATTAAACATGTCTTGTACCAAGGTGCTCAAAAATAGTACTCTTGTATTTGAAGATGTGTTCTTATTTACTTTTCTAAAATTTCTTTTTCACAGCTCTGACAAAGAGGAAAACAACATAAAATATTAAAAAAAAGTGTCATCATGCAGGCCATTTGACAAATGCAGGTCACTATAGCTTAAGATCATAAGCATCAGATAGATTTAATATTACACTGTAACAGCAAGAAAGACAGTGTATGTATATTGTAACATTGTGGCATGTTTGTGTAACCACTCCTTGTCATGGAAAAGCAACAATACACTCTGATTGTATTGCTTACCTACATGTAGCTGTCATCAGTAGAAAAGAGTCTGGTGTTGATGTGGTAATGGAACAGTTGGTTCCCTTTTCACTGCTGACAAGCTATAAAATATTCCGTGCTGCCGTCAACAGTATGAAGGTAATTAGGTCTTCATGTAATATGCCCAATATTTTTGTCCAATTTCAACCAAATCTGGAGTTCCTTGACAGATTTTCTTCAGAGCCCCCATTATCAAATTCCATGAAAATACGCCAAGTTGGAGCCATGATATTACATGCAGATGGGCAGACAAACGGACATGGCTAAGCTAATAAGACACTTTTCATGACTACATAAATGTGCCTGAAAGTCAGTACAACACCATAAATTTACAATGAAAACATTCTCACCAAATTGTACAGTACTGAAGATTTGCTTATGCATGAAATAAGGATGTTCATAATATTTGAAGTTGGTGTAACACATATAACATACATAACGTGAAGGTTGCTCCTAGTAAATATTGAAGTTTTAATATATACATTAGACATTTTAATTAAAACAGCCAATTTAATGCAAACTGTACTGAAATTAAAGTTAATATTTGCAAAAGAAAATTTAGTAAATAAATAAAACAGACATTCAAATGGAAGTGTACAATTTTAGAATATCCTTGTATAGGACATGTATAATATAGAATGTAAATTGATAGGCACCTTTATTATTTTCGTGAGAACTCACACTGTTCTCTCCCTGATAATGGTCTGATGCACTGATACATGTCAGGGGAGTATTAATGAAGAGGATATCTTTCATGCCCATGAGTGCATCTTATGGGTTATTACTTGAAACACTGGTTTTCAATTCAGATTTGTTACAGCTGAATGTCCAAGAATATCTCAGCTGTAAACCTTAACATTAGTACAGAAGTTTATTCCAAAATACAGTATTTTAGTCTTTATTATATCACAGTTATGTTGAAGATTGTTTGTTGCTTGATGCGTGGTTATGATAGTATTTAGAAATTAGGTAGTTCTTTATCTGCTTCAGGCGACTGGTTGTCATTGTTCTCACTTATGATAAACTTGCATGCTAGTTAGGTAGTTCAGCAGCTAGCATACAGGTTCAGGTTGCAAAGGTTTTTGGTTTATATCCCAACTTTGCTGGTCATACTATAATTTAAAACAGAAACAAAAGAAACATCATCACTATAATAAATATCAGTTACCTGAAACCAGGAGTAGAACTGATTTCACAAACTATGTGTGGGTATTATACATCTGATAATGTGTAGTGACTGATTGTGGTGCAGTGAATCAACCATCATCACATAAGTGCAGAAAATTGTAGAATTCATTCTTCTTGGGTGTTACATTATGTATGGTTTTGTAGATGGGTACCATCATCTATGTGGCATTACATCCCACAAGACCCTAATCTTATTATTCATTGCCATGAGAACCTCTAATTTCACCATGTTTCGTCTGTTTGACAGCCTGTGTTCATGTCCACCGAAGCACACATGATGTCACCTTCCCAAAGAGCTGCCCTTCAACATGCACACAGCCTGTCTTTTGGATATTTTGTCACACAAGATTCATCATTTGGAAATCTCATATTGCCAGTTCTTCCACGATTTGATGCCAAATAGTGCTGAAACATAGCAAGAAACAATATGGCATGTATAATAAAGCTTAAGAATTTGGAGCAATATCTACAGGAAGTTGAGGTATTTGAAAGCCCTAAACTGCATCTGGAGCAATATGCTACAATGCCCCATATTGGAGCTCGGATGTTACATACAATCCAGTCATCCTTCGGTGACATTAATGGTAAATTAATTGCAGATTTAGGATGTGGGTGTGGAACTTTGACAGTTGGAGCAGCAATACTAGGAGCTGGATTGTGTGTAGGATTTGACATAGATGCTGATGCCTTGTCAGTATTCCATAGTAATGTGCGTGAGTTTGAATTGAATAATGTGGATGCTGTACTGTGTGATGTGACAGAATGTTTACCCAGCCGCTGGCAGAAACAGTTTGATACTGTTATTATGAATCCACCATTTGGAACAAAAAATAATCATGGTGTAGACATGAAGTTCCTTCAGGCTGCCCTTGATTTAGCTACAACATCTGTGTATTCTCTACATAAGACATCCACCAGAGAGCATATCCTCGCTAAAGCTGCTGATTGGGGTGTTAGAGCTCACGTTTTGGCAGAACTAAAGTTTGATCTCCCAGCATCGTACAGGTTTCATAAGAAGCTATCAGTTGACATTGAGGTGGATTTTATCCGTTTCTGGTTTAAGACCCCTGTTAAGAAGTGATAAAATGGCAGTTATGAATATTGGTTAAGTTCTAGGACAGTTATTGAGTTTGTCAGCTTCATGTGTTATATATTACGTGTTTCACATTAATCATGGGAAGAGGAAAATCTGAATACATAGAAGCTTCATATACATAATACTTAAGTTGACCTATGTGTTATGGTTTTTTGAACTTGGTCTCTTATTTGATGAGATTATAGGACTGAAAAGATTCACATCAGAGCAGCAGTTCCTTGATTCATTATTATCCTTCAGTTATTGTTCCAGTGTTTGGAGTTGTGCCTTTCTGAAAGATTTCCCCACCAAAATTTGAAGTACTTTTTTTTATTTTTTCCCACATTGTGCATGTCCATCTCATCATAACATCAATTTTTAGGCACGTTCACATAGTCACAAGAAGTGTCTTTGAGCTTTGCCATGTCTGTCCATCTGTCTGTATCAGCTGGGCTTCCATTGGCCATATTTTTGTGAAATTTGATACTGAAGACTTATATTAATAGCTGTTAAAATTCAAAGTTGCTTAAAGTCAGACAAAAATATAAGGCACTTCTACATGAATACAGCGATGAAGTTGCTCAACAATATAAAAGAGGATGTGTTGTGGCATTTCCATGGTACAATGGTAATGTGAATGTGCCATAGTGTTACTTCATACATACACTGCCTTATCTTGTTTATTTTACTCCCTGTGTTTCAGCAGGGGGTGGGTATGCTGACATACAAGTGTCAAACACTTTAAGTGTGTACTATCAAATGTCAAGGAATGTGCTTAGTATGTGGGTATGAGGTGCACATTTGTGTTCATGCACAATTTGTGTTTGTGTGCATGCACACACACACACAGATATCTTGCTCTCCAAATACACTTCCATGGCATAATAGATATGGACGTAGTAATCTATCTTAGCATACAGTACCCAGCTTTAAGTGAAATTTGAGAACATCATTTTTTAACTTATTTGTTGTCCATTTTATTTGTGGATTAATTTTTGATATGCCAGAAAGCATTAAATGATTGATATGAGCATCAGTTATTATGCTGTTCTGTAATCTCCATAATTAAAGAAATTATGCAGTAGGAAATTAGTTCCAGAAACTAATTTTAAAAATTGTTTAATTGTATTATTTGTTGGGTTTTTACCTAGAATTCTTGCACATAGCAAGAGTTTTTTTTTTTAGCATATCAGTGTCAGTATTGAGATATTGAGGAAAATGGGGTGCTATGAAACATTGCCATATGCATTGCTGCATGTAACTAACATCATTATATTCTAGTTAGTGGCACTGGCAGTTTGGTTTGTTACCTTCCTTGAAGCATGCTTGTATATCTCACCTCACCCTCTCACCCTTATCTCATCAGTGTCAAGCCTGGACATAATCTTTAATGCAGAACATGGAGGCATGTTCCTCCAAAACGTATTTGTTTACAGTGCTGCACAGTGTCAAAACTTGGAAGCTCGCAGTCAGACCCACCTTCAAGTCTGTATGGTGATGTAACCATAAAGACCAGTGTAAGGGAACTTTGCTGAATATTGTTTGTGTCCCAAACAGTCCACTTCAGTGTTATGTCTAATGAACTCCTTTAACCTATAGATGAATGATGTAATGTGTTTGACATGTACCAGCTATTCCATGCATAGATGTGGAACTGGTGTTGCAGTAAAATGAAGTTTGAACGAATGTGGAAAGTGTGTTTTGTGATTGTGTAACACGTATGTTTAATCTTAAATTCCCAGTTTATCATGATGCTTCAGTGTACAGTTTATTCACTTGTAGGGTTTGGTTTGAAATTAACCTCCCTTAGTCTGTGGCAGCCTGCTATTTTAAGTGCAAGCTTCTTTAGGACAACTGTTATGGATGATTATTAATGTCTCCAGAATAAATTATATTTGTCATATCACCACAATATTTTGTATGTATCCTGCTTTGAAGTTTTAAGACATTAATGGTGATGTTTTGAACCAAATTTTATACAAAGGCATTGTTAACAGAGCACTGTGACTTCTGTAATTCTTTTACATCTGAGGAAAGTCTGTGCCTACAAAAATGTGTTTACAGATGTATTTTTGTTTCTTCCAGGATGGGAAGAAATAGCAGAAAGCTTGGGACAGGGGAGCAGTTGTGGAAGTTGTTAGATCAGTTAGGGAAAAGAAAGTGTATTTTTTCATGCATTGAAAGTACATATATGATTTACCACAATAAATGCTTAAAGCATATGTCAGTAACAAACATGCAGATGTGGGTAAATCTGTAAGCCTCAAACTGGGAAAGAAGCCTGTTGTCCCCCCAAACTTGGAAATGAAAAGGTCTTGATCTTGATCGAATGGTGCAAGCAGTATATTGACCATACCGTACTGCAGTTTCCTAAGGAAGATTCTGCCTTTCCACTGTCAGATAGTCATTACAGTACTCCCATGCATGCAACACAGACAATTTGGTGCCTACAAATTGTGTTACATGTGTGCTTGCCACAGTGTATGCACATAACTCAGGTATTCCTGCTGCTGTTTACAGCATAATACAGATTATAAGCAGGAGATGGTTCAAATACCATCTGAGTCAAGTTCTAACTTGGCTACAGTCGCTGCAAAAAGGTGCTTGTAAAGGCATTATTTGAATGTCATCACTATGTAGGTAACTGCTAATAGCTTCTGGAAAATAACCATTCTTATATATACGCAATTTTTTTGGGCAGATTAATTTTTAGATGAAAAAGAAACAAACTGAAATGATAGTTTACAGGATGCAGCAGCGGCTGTCGATAACCCGGCTCTAAACTGGGATTTTTATTCAGTCTAGAAATCTGCAGCTCTGCTTGCAGAGATGAGCCTTGTCGCTTAATGTAAGTATGAAAAACACAATAATTCTATGTGTCATTTCAAGCCCCCATCGCGGTGTAAATGTGATATTCGCTTTTCTAGGATGGTAGTTGCAGACATTTCGGTACAACCTCGGGTCCTGCGCCGGTAACTACAAGTCTACGCTACGTCACATTCCGGAAGAGCGAGGATCTCATACATATCCTACTAATGCACAGTCACGTGATATTTTATACAATCATCATAATCTTCCTCCATGGATTAGGTCGTTTGACCTGTTCCGGCATCGACGCATTGCAGTCGTTTCCTGGGGCGTCCAGAGTCTCTTCGAGGTTTGTACTTGAGGGCGTGTTTCGGGATTCTGGTGGTGTCCATTCTTTCAAGGTGGTTGATCCAATTTTGTTTGCATTTGAGTCTCACGTCTTGTATTCCAGAAATCTCGAGGTCTTTATTTTATACAAAGAAGTTAAAAAATGCAAAGATCGCCAGGTAAATGTCATCACATCCACTTTACAAACCGCGGCTTGAAGTCTTTGTCCAATAGTTATACGCAACCACTCCGAACTATGGTTAATTAATCTGTGACAACCGTGACTGGCTCATGTTGTGTAGCCAACTGTGATGACATAAATGTTAGAGAACTACGGAGGGGAGCCGAGGAGATGAGTACATTTTGGAACACCTGAATTCCCACACCAGTTCTTAATTTGTTAGTTTCCCGCAGTTTTGGAACAAATAGTCGAAAAATGACAAAAGTAAAAACTTGACATCTCATCTGAGTAATATTATGGCCGTAATACAGCATAGTTTTCTACATGTGGGCTAGGCGTGGCTTTGTAGAACAAGTACCACACAGAACGTCTGGCAGTACCATGGATCAGAGTTGTAATGTGTTTTTCATCGTTGAGAGCACAGATCATATATATTTTTTCTCTTAGTAATTAACCAACTTGATGCACAAAATTTTTGTTTTACCATAAGTTTATTTCATGCCTCTACATGTTTCGAGCAACATGTGCTCATCATCAGGAGGTCGAAATTGTATTAGACGGTCAGTGAAACATATTAAAAAAAAAACAGAACATATCGTTGAGAGTGTACTAGATGATCTGTGGTTGAAATTGTGTAATGTTGGTATGTGTTGGGAAAGTATACATCATCAAACATGTACTGTTCTGCTAACGGACGGCACGTCCGTACGTAACACGATTGAGAGTTTATAACCTCACCTCATTTCCAGTAATCTGCTTAGGAGTGTAAAATTAACTTACACCAGATTGAAATGCGTATTCGCCACCCCAGGAACTTAACCAGAGGCGGAGTAATATTCGCTATTATTATTGGCACGATCGGGGGCGCTTATATTTGGAAGCCATTGTTGAAAGAGGAACTCAGTAAAAGAGCTGTGGAGCAAACAGACATAAAATAGCATATTTTCATTGGCTTAGTAGCATACGAGGTAAATTAATATGTAAGGTATTCCTTTCTATTCAATGGCATGGCATAATGGTATGTGGTTGGTACACTTTACTATATGTACGGTAAAACTGTTCTGTGTGCATTTTTGATCCGAATCGTGACCCCTGTCGTTATCATAATTGTCACATATATCTAGTAACTGCGTATATCACAGCCTAATAATCAGTTGTTCACCCATACCCTTTATTGTTGCATTTAACCAAATGACTAAGTTGGGGAGTGAAGCTGATCATTAGTCTTCAAATAGTGGAGGTTAGGAGTGAGCAGAGCTATACCTTCAATGCCTCGTACTTCCTCATGGCGTGCAAAGGCACGACTTCATCTAAATGCTCTCAAGTGTGATGTAACAGAGTTGGGGCTACGACAAAGAAGTTTAGGCACGTCGCTACTCGCGCTAGGTGTGGAAGAATAATATTCTGGTAGCCTGTGTATTCACGAGGTGAATGTGAAAGGCATTTTAAAAAATTCTCGAAACGAAAGAGGATCATAACTAACAGGAAATAGCCCATCATATTTGGGTGACCAGAAATAAGAAGCCATAAAATAAGGAAAAAAATATTTTAGTCTATTTTATTACAGCAGGGTTCTTGGCATTGTCCTGTATGCCACCTGTGGCACAGGAAGTAACTTGTTATAGCATTTGGAAACAGATGAATTTAAAGTGAGGTCACATTGGACTGTGTCACAAATTAGCTTAGTGACAACTGAAAATCCTTTTTCTATGTACATGTTATATTGATTATTTGTACTGCTTTAAAGGAATGTAACCCAACATCATTCTTAGCAGAGTTGCAGAGGTCTGTTAAACTGTCTTGAAAATAATCAAGTATTAATTCTCTATAGAAAGTGAACTTACAGAATAGAGGATCATACACAACAATGAACTTCATGATTTATAGATTTTTTTCCAATATTATTAATGTAGTTTAATAAAGGGGTGGTGTGCTTGGCATGTAACATAAACTGAGTAAAGTGAAATACTTTCAGAATTCTGGCAGGAGTAACCATGGAAAGACAACTTGGAATACTGTGAAGCATATGGGAGTGTATTACCGATGCCTAAATTAGAGAAGCATGTTTTGGGGAAGCAGAATTGTTTGCACTAGTGCAGGGTCATGTTTGAGGGCCTGGTTTGAATAATAATAATAACAATAATAATAATGTTGTCGTCATCTCTTGTCACAGACCTTTTCTTCCTGGTGCTTCTGTTGAACCAACAGTGATCCCCACCACTCAGACTTCAAGTTTCAGACTGCAGTACTGTCCATATTATGTGTGATATTCCAGTATAACTGTCTTGTATAGTGAAGCTATTGACTGTTTTCCTGGTATGGCTTCCAAATTTTTCTTTAAAATGTTTGTTACTATTCCGGTGGCTCAAGTTACTGCCGGTGCAATCATCCATTTCGTGTTCCAAATCCATTGTATCTCTATACTCAGTCTCTTTATCATAATCATCATCATCAAGTTTTATATGTGTGATCTTTTGTTTCAGTCTGAATTATCATATAAAAAGATAACTTTTAATTTCAGGTTTAGGGTGTTGCCTTTGCAGACCAGGGGACAAGTGTGAATTTCTGAATAGACAAAATGCAGAGACCAAAACTGTACCATATGATAAGAACTCATCCGGTATTACTACTGGGTGCAGGACTGGTTTGTACAGCAAGTATAATGATTACATACATGAAAATAATACGTCCTGTTTTGCAAAGACGGAAGTCTGATGAAACTCAAGTTTATGCAGAATACTTATTTCAACAGGAATTAAAAAAATTAGCAACTAAATCAAACTCTTAAGGAACTGACACAATGTGACACATACTACAGTAAAATCAGTAAATTATATGCCCTGCTTTGAAAAGATGGAAGTCTGATGAAGCTCACGTTTATACAGAATACTTATTTCAACAGGGATTAAAACAGATAGCAGCTAAATCAAACTCTTACAGAACTGATACAATGTGACACATACTACAGTAAAATCAGTAAAGCAGTGAAGTGGATGTAAACATGAAATATATATAAAACAAAATGTCTACCATTAATTGAATTTTGAACAGAGAAGCCTTCGGTGAGTGTTAATTATGTTACACCATATATGTTCTTATTTCTGAGTTGAATAAATATTTGTGTCCTTTAATATATATATATTATTTAAGCAACTTTGTTAGTGATATGTACTGATGTTAATGATAGTGTAGTAGTAGTAGTAGTAATAATAATAATAATAATAATAATAATAATAATAGTAATAAATTCTTCACTGAGTTATTTGAAATGTACCCATTTAGTGGTTGAGTGGTGTACATTAGAGGTTCATGTTTAAAAGGTTGGAGGTTTAAATCTTGGTCTAGAAATTGTTATGAATGAACTTTTTTTTTTTTGGTTTTCCTGTCTTTGCAGGCAAAATTGTGGGTTAGTACCTCAAATGAGACCACAACCACTTTCTCTCCAGTCATTATTCATTAATCATCCTGTCGTGTAGTGCTGGATACCATGAGCTATTAACAGTCCCTTTCAATGTGCTCTAAATAAATGTTGCAGTTGTCATGTTTTGTAACTGCAGATACTGACATAAACTAAAAGGTTACTGCAATTCCTATGTTTTGTTTAAATATGTGAAGTCTTAATGTACCTTGTTTGTCATATTAGGTGTGTTAAAAAGCCACATCATGCCATCTGTGATTGTTAACAGTAACTGAAGTAACAGCATTAAGTAAATGGTGGAGTGTGGAATATATGTATGTATATATTGCAATTTTTAGTCTCAGGAACCAGACAACCCAGTTGAGTAAAGTAAAATGTGGTTTCTGTAGCAGTGGTTGATCTGAAAAGCTCTGTTAGCTGTAAATTGACTAAGAAGCCCATTATTTCCACTTGCCATCAACTGGCAGCACCAAACACCAATATGGGGGGTTTGGCCATTAAATGTTAGTGGTGTCTTGTTGTTCTGTATATGATGTAATTATTATATAATTGCAATCATGACCAGTGTAAGAGATGGAATTTTGGGAGTGCCTGGTACTAAGTGATCCAGAATAATTTGTCTTCCAGTTTACTACACAAAAATATAATGGAACAAGACATGCAATGTACATATAATGTAATGTTGAGGTGTGTTCATGCAACAATGGAAAAGCAATCAGTATTACATATTCTGATTGTGTGTTTGTGGCCATAGGTATCAAGCTTGCCATGTACATGCTCCATGTTTTCGTCTGTGGCCTGCCCGGCTCTACAATATTTTTCCAAATTATCTCATAAATGGCATGATGAAAAAAAAGCTATTGAACATAAAATGTGTTACGATTTTATTTACAACTTTTGTATGTAGCATTTTTCAATCTAAGAAGAACTGAGCGAGATATGATCAATAATGTATATTGGTCTTTATGTAAAGTACCTGATATTCTTGTCAGATTTTAATGAAAGTTGAATTTTCTTGATAGATTTTAAAAAATACCTAAGTATAAAATTTTGTGAAAATCCGTCCAGTGGGAGCTGGATGGATATGTTGAAGGAAGTAGTCGCTTCTCACAATTTTGTGAACATGCCTAAAAAAATATACAGAACTATCATTTTGTTTGTTGCTTTATATGGGCGTAAAACTGTGTTTCATTTTGAGGGAGGAACGTAGGTTGAGGGTGTTTCAAGATAGGGTGCTGAGGAAGATATTTGGGCCTCAGAGGAACAGGGGACTGGATGAGATTATATCATGTGATTACATATCTGTACTCTTAACCAAATATTATTTGGGTGATCACATCAAGAAGAACAAGATAGGCAGAGTATGTGGCAGGTATGGAGAGAGGAGAGGTGCATATGGGGGGTTGGTTTGGGAATTTTAAGAAGAGAGAGCTGGGAAGACCTAGGTATAGCAGGATGGATAATAGTAAAATGGATCTTCAAGAATAGAATAGGATAGGGAGGGCATGTAGACTCGATTGATCTGGTTTAGGAAAGGGACAAGTGGCAGGCTGTTGTAAATGCAGTCATGAATCTTTGTGTGCAATGAAATATGGCGAATTTCTTGACATACTGAAGAACTGTCCACTTCTCAAGGAATTCACTCCATGGAGTAAGTAAGTATACGCATGTTACATAGGTAGTGAAATAGAAGGTGCGACATGAAAAACGGCACAATATTAAGTGACAAACTGAAAGGTTGGATCTGTGCGTTTGGTTACGGGGTACCCTAAGGAACACATTAGGTCAAAAAGTGATAATACCTGAAAAACATATTTGCAAACCTTTGGTCCTGCAAGTACCAGATAAACCAGCTCATACTGTATATACCATCAAATACTTGTGAGGTTTGGAGTTTAGACAATGCACATCCAACCTTTTTATGGCAAAGCATCACAGCCATTTCTGTGGGCTGGTTCATGACGTGCACATGAAGCAATAAGTGATTTACCTAACCTAAATTATTGTGTAATTTTTATAGTATATAAATAATTTACATGTGTGGGTGCAGGCAGCAGCAAAACACATGCTGGTAGGTTGCATGTGGCCCAGGGGCTGCAGGTGAAGACACATGGTTTAGATAAAGGCATGTGTAAAATAGTATGAGAAGGGCATATATTTTTCACATTTGTCATGAAGTTATGTGTATATGAACGTGCATCAATTAATACAAATAATTTAAGTAGCAAGCAAACACTGGGTTTTCAGAAGGCAGCCCTTTGTTATTTTGTCTTTTGTAAGTGACTCATAAACTTGTAACACACATTACTTACTTTTGCATTTTATCCATTGGTGTAAGCTGTGAGTTTGCCAATTATGCCAACTATTTAGACTTGTCACAGCATTCACCACTTGCATGTTGCATCACTTAATGCTGGTGACATTGAACAGCTGAAGTGAATTGAATTCTGCTCAGAGCTGTGTGAACATAATCTATCTGCATGTACTTCCATTGCAGTGCAGATTAAGGAACCCATCAGGCCAAATACAAGCATGATTATTGGCAAAAAATAAATGAGAGATTTCAGGTTCTAATAGCAATAGTGATGATGAATACAGCCCCCTGGAATGGACGACATTTAAATTGGTGTACAATCCACTTAGGCTTCTCTGAAAATGGAGGAAAGAGCCTCTAAAACGCCGGTATTATACACCATTCTATATAGAGGCTAGAATCATCAAGTAGAGATATGATGTCACTAATATAAAAGGGAAAGATGCTAATTGATTGTATTAGTGACGCAACGGTAATAGGTTTTTGCTACACGTAAAAGCTGCTGAAACACACTCCCC
>Ga0136643_10002099_pt1 | contig 25420 bp, 11 predicted proteins | sample TergutLab28metaG_FD_96883 | JGI IMG/M metagenome (GOLD analysis project Ga0136643, IMG submission 96883) | Labiotermes labralis P1 segment gut microbial communities from Petit-Saut dam, French Guiana - Lab288 P1 (version 3) (version 3) | ecosystem: Host-associated > Arthropoda: Insects >... | reverse complement strand
TTTCATGACAACGGCACAGGATGGTGGTAAGGTTGTCAGCCTTACGCACCGGCCGCCTTTACCCCCAGGAAATGCTCCTGGTACTCATTTCTGTTAGAGGCTGAGTCGACCGCAGGGCCATAGAGCGATCGGAAGGATTTTATGTCAATAAAAAATCCCAATGACACCAGCTGGAATCGAACCAGCGACCTACCGATTTGTAGCACAGCACCTTAACCACTGTGCTACCGCGGTCCCCTCGTAATGACATATAATAAATTAAAATATCCACAATTTATGCAGCATTAGTAAGTAGTTTATGAAATTACCTTGACCTTGATTTCAGTACAAGTTTCCCCTAATTCATGCCTCGCTTTCTTATCTTAGAATTTTATGAGACAGAGCCTTTGGTTTCTTTCTTAACGTGACTGTACACACGCTTATTCTATTAAAATTGTCGGGGACATAGCCATAAACTAGGCCTGTATTACGTCATATGACGACCAGCTAAGATACTGCTTCTTCCCCCTCGGTCACCATCACATGATGAAAATAGTTCGCTATTTCTTTATTAAAATGTTCGAACGTAAGCACGAAATGTGCCATCGGGTGGAACGCGGAATGTCCTTTTCATTTTATAATATAGGATGCAGTATTCCGGGGTGGCGTTGAGCACTCTGTTGTTACGACCATTATCACCTCAATAGACGGACAGGGCAATTATATGAAATATAACGCGCGTGTCGTGCATTACAACTAAATGTGTGTGGGCGAGGAATCGGATGAATTCACGATGTTGTGTGGGTATTTGGCTTAGGTTCCATGTTTGGTAGAGGCGAGTGGAGTCGCCATATAATTTCAGCTGCCTTTGTAATTAATTCTTGCAGCGTAATTACACTGAATATCTTAAACAATCATTTGGCTTTTTAAAAATGATATTCAAACACGAAAAAGTTTGAATAATTTAATTTTTAAAAACTAAACTAAAATAATTAAAGTAATAAATGTGGTTTATGAACAAAATAATATTAATTAATTGTTATAAAATTATAACGTATAATCGATTACGTACGACATTTCGAAAGCTCACGACTTTGGAATGTTTAGATTTTTGAGGATTTACTTTTACTCGAAATTAAAAGAAATTTCACTTCACGAAATACACAGCAGTAAATAACGTATCTCCAGCTTCACATCGCTGAACGTCCCTCCATGTGCAGTATATTCGCTATAAAAATTTAATCCAAATTTTTATACTACCTGATAAATTAACGTGCATCTCTGAAGCCACTAAACGGTGCCCAAAACCCCTAGCATGATAAAAGTACTGTAAATTATTGCGTGCTCTATTCAAGGAATATTAGCAATGATATTTTCCAAGTATTTCAAGAGATATAGAACTATAATTTTGCCTGTTATTTTGTATGGGCGTGAAACTTGGTCGCTGACATTGCGGGAGGAAAGGAAGCTGAGGGTGTTTGAGAATATGGTGTTGAGGAGAATATTTGTGTCTAGGAGGGACGAGGTAATGGTGGAATGGAAAAGAATGCATAACGAAGAGCTAAATGATCTGTACTCCTCACCCAATATTGTGCAGGTGATAAAATCGAGAAGAATAGATGGGCTGGGTATGTGGCGCGTGTCGGTGAGGAGAGGGGGGGTGTATGGGGTCTTGGTGGGGAAACCAGAAGGAAGGAGACCACTGGGGAGACCTGGGCGTAAAAGAGTGGATAATATTAGGATGGATGTCCAGGAGGTGGGATATGGCTATCTGGACTGGAATGGGCTGGCCGAGGATAGAGACAGGTGGCGAACGCTTGTGAGTGCGGTAATGAACCTCCGGGTTCCGTGAAATGCGGGGAATTTCTTGACTAGCTGCAAACCAGTTAGCTTCTCAAGAAGGACTCTGCACCATGGAGTCTTTCAGTTCATAATAGTGTGCAGTGTGACCGGTATACCAGATTTCCACAGAACCTAATATATCTAAATTCAGCTTCGCAATGAACACGTAAATTAAGCAATATATCTTTCCCCTGACAAAATTCCTGTCTTTGAAAGGAACCGTCTTTTATCTCAGATTTTGTGCGCACTTTTCCAATTAGTATTGGCCAGTTACCTTTTCCTTGTTCCTCCAGTAGTTCTTTCTTCTAACCTCACTATAACCTACAACACTCAAAACCTAAACATTTCTGCTCTGAAGATTGATACAATACGTCCCTTCGAAGCGTCTACACAGAGCCAAAGTTTTGAAGACGCCAGAAACACACCTCAGTGAAATCATAAAATGATAGATAAATAGGACACAAGTTTAGGTATTGGTAGTTGCCATAAATATATAAATCTTCAAGAGCTAATTAATTTGTATAAATCATAGATTTTTAAATTCTTTTGAGCAAGTGCGGTTGAAAAATTATGAAAAACCGTTTGGAGGAAAAAGCAAAATTTCCTACCTCCTTTTCTTGCTGTTACTCACTTAAGTATGATTTTCATTTTCAATTACATTACTAAATTACTTTTCATAACAACAGAATTAGCATTCCCTTATTTTCATCTCGGTCAACACGTTATAAACTTTTACGCTGAAGAAAGTAAGTGTTTAAGAATTCAACTTAATTTCACGATTTTGATAGAGTTAGGCCCTACTTGTTCTGAAAAATAACAGAAATATGTACTGATTCCTGAACGATTCTTTTAAATCGGGCTTACTCGAGGGGATTCTATTATAACACGTCTGTCCAAATTTTCAGGATAATGGCTGTTGCCATACTTTGGAATGTCTCTAAAATGGTACTGCTCTCCTTCAACACTAAAACATACTGAATCACACACAGTGTATGTTCCATCCTTGCAATTTATGAACATCGAAGTTAAGTCTTTAGTAGAATTTATAGGAGCTCTGATCCCTTTAAACGCAAGATGCATCATATCCACAAGCAAAGACTGTACGAACAAGTAAAAAGAGAATTCACTAACAAACACGTGTTTTATCCTGCAAAACTTGAAGAAATGATTTAGTGCCTCAAATAAACCATGACTGATAGTTTATTTCTAATAAATTATAAAAATAGAGGAAAGTGTTTTACCTTTTCTCCTTTGACTGCCATGAAGTAACAGAAAGACGTGGAATCTTAATGTGTCAGCGTTTGTTGAATGTGGTCTTGTACAGCTATATTGAGCGCGTGCAGAATTTAGGAATAGTGTTATTAAAAGAAGAGTCTTGTGAAGTGAGAGAGAATACCAACAAGATGCAACAATTAGATGTTTATTATCAACACTTTCTCAGCATGTTTCGGGCATCATTATGCCCATCTTCAGGAGAACAAGACGTGTGTTACTGCACAACCTACAACGCAGCGCCCTACAACCACTACCAACCACATCCAGCAGAACCAGAGCAGCACACCACGTGCAGTAACACACGTCTTGTTCTCCTGAAGATGGGCATAATGATGCCCGAAACATGTTGAGAAAATGTTGATAATAAACATCTGATTGTTGCATCTTGTTGGTATACTCTCTCTCACTTCACAATTTGCTCACGATGCACGGTCACGGAAACCTAAAGAAGAGTCTTGTTTATTTTACTTTCAGAAATGTGCTGATTCTTCAAGTCGCTGTAAACACTGAAATTCTTCGGCGAAATTAATTTTGAAATTTATCTTTTCGCACTCTACTGCAGTTTAAAATTACTGCCTGCAAAAAAACATATCCTGAATGTACAGGTTTGTTTATTCATAATCTACCCTACTACCGATATTTAATTCTCAAAGGAATGTGTTTCTTGTTGCGGTAACATTAAGTTCTGTAAGAGTCTGGCAATTTTAAATTGGGGTTTTCAGATTAACCCTTTAAAGCCTAGAGTTCCCCACTTGTTTCCATGGCCGGCACACGAACATCTATCACTTTTGAAACATCCATATTTTCTTAGAAATCTCAATACTTTTTCTACAAACAATGTTCCTTCTTTCCACATGACATCAGTAAAGTCCTCAGGTTTTAAATTTTTCCTTTTTCGTGTTACATTTTATATGCTCCATACGGACCTTTGCGGTCCTGCTAAGAGTAAAACTTGCTTCATGCTTCATAAACTGTCATAGAATCTTTGGTAGAATTTACTCTCGCTTACACCATTTTCCGAGAAACATATCTTAGCTGAGCACTGTGTTGCTTATTGACATTTAACACGTTCACCACTTCTCTGGTTGATACTATTTATTATGATTTTGTTCCTTATTTATTTCTAATTTTTAATTATGCCATAATTGAGTTATTTGCTATTTTTACAGCAGTGCTACCAACGTTTCAGTTCTTCTGGAATTCGACGTTTTGTCATTGTGTGAGAATTGTCCAACTTTTCCAAAAAGTTTGTTCTCCCAGCTTCGGCCACTACTCACACAACAAGAGAGCATTACCTGAAAATTTTTATTTGATCCAGCATCTTTACCTAAATATTTTATGCCAATTGTTTTTAAGTAATTAATTAAACACAGTACATTAAAAAAATTGTTGACCTGGAATGGCAGGTAATGAGCCCGAACACAGAGCAACGAAGGGAAAAACTGTATCACGGGTAGAAATGTTGTGGCATAGAACTGGCTTATAAATGATAACAGTTTCCTGGGTTAGGTATTATTGAAGATTTCTTGAACTGTATCATGAATAAAGAATATTCAGCCTGTTTAAATGCTTACTTTACCTACTTACTCCATGGTGCAGAGTCTTTCTAGAGCAGCTAACTGGTTTGCAGCTAGTCAAGTAATTCCCCGCATTTCACGGAACCCGAATGTTCATTACCGCACTCACAAGCTTCCGCCACCTGTCTCTATCCTGGACCAGACCAATCCAGTCCATATAACCACATCCCACCTCCTGGAAATCCATCCTAATATTATCCACCCATCTACGCCTAGGTCTCCCCAGTGGTCTCCTTCCCTCCGGTTTCCACACCAAGAACCTATACACCCCCCTCTCCTCACCCATACGCACCACATGCCCAGACCATCTCATTCTTCTCGATTTTATCACCCGCACAATATTTGGTGAGCAGTACAAACCATTTAGCTCCTCGTTATGCAGTCTCCTCCATTCTCCCGTTACCTCGTCCCTCTTAGGTCCAAATATTCTCCTCAACACCATATTCTCAAACACCCTCAGCTTCCTTTCCTCCCGCAATGTCAGCGACCAAGTTTCACATTCAGTTTAATTTCTAGTGATCCAAAACACTTCAAAACCTGCAAATATTCCTATTTCTAAAGAAGGTAACGAGGAGAAGAACTTAACTTGCAAACATTTGGATATTTTACTACACAGGGTAATTCAGGAGGAAGTTTTAATATTTGGGAGTTGATAGTATCTGTCATTGTGAGAAAAAAATTCATATGAACGTAAGTCTAATTCTTAATGATCACCGAGATATAGTTGTTTGAATCTATACATAAAAAGGGTTGTGAATGGTAATAATGAAAGACAGATTAGTTTCTGTTAAAATTATTTTAATTTTTATCGAATATTAAATAATGTATTTGTTACAGTCCACAATATATATTCGAAAATCCCGTCGTCCACCTCAACACACGTTGCACCTCGTGTGCAAAATTGTGTTTTGTTTGTTTGTGTTGATCTTCACGTCGCTTTATGAGGGCAGCAATTGATCTCGTGTACCCACCTTTCTTTTGGAAACTTTGCTAATCCATTTCCAAAAATAAAAAAAAAATATTGAAGAGTGTGGCCCAGATTCGAACAGCTGTATCACGGCAAATATTCGTAATTAGACACTTGATTATGTGAAATATTTTTCTCACAAAGACCAATATTGGCCATTTCTCCTAAATTGCCCTCTACTGGCCACCTTATATCCAATTCGTGTAGTTTTAAAATGTCTAAAATTTTAAATTGTTTTGTAGATATTTTAGGACATTTAAAATGTAGTAGTAGTAGTAGTAGTAGTAGTAGTAGGCAACAGAAAGTCGAGACGTTTACATTAATATGATAATTACCGAAGAAATTAACGTGGATGATGAATAGAGATTATTCACTGGACAGTATGAAATTACTCGTAATTTGTTTATGGACTTCCCCAAGTGGTTACAATAGGCTCCTACGCTGTTTACAACAGCCTGCAAGTGGCAGGCACGGTATCCTAACGAGACTAGGCTACAAAATGCTGCACATTTTTTCTTCCCATACCCCTTCTAACAATTCTTCCCTCCTCACATCTCTAAGCCCTCAACCTACTTCACCCCAAGTACAGGGGATGACACACTGTCCTTCGCACTACCTGTTGGCATTGTCACCCTTAGCCGATGCCGCCATAAAGCACGAAGAATGATGTGTAGGTGCGACGCGGCTTCAGTAACATAAAGATCGTGCGCCATCATACTCGACTCTACTGAAGACATCCGCCACCCTTCCGAGGGAAGCCTCTTCTCGATCCCCATTCACTTTCACAAGAATATTTCAGGGATCACGTCCAACAGACAGACTTTTCTACATAATTTTTCAAACGGAACATCCTAAAAGATAGAAAACTTTGAATAAATACGGTAGTAGGCAGGGCGGTAATATGAAACTTTTCAAAATTAGTCGTAATTATATACACCATAGGCTGAAGAAACTCTATGTGTTTTTTATATAATGCTTTTAATAATTTCGTATGATTCCCACAATAAGCAAAATATTTTCTCTAAATAACACTGATCTACTGTTTTTTTGTAATGGAGATGGATTGGGTTCTCTGTGAAGTGAGGTCTGGAGTTTTACATGCATAACAGATTAATGTCGCTTTAAAAAGGGCTGAGTGAAGTTTAATTTAAAAATATCTGTTACGTGAACAGATCGAAGATGGAAATATTTTAAATTACAGTCACGTAAGTTAGATTTAGAAAATTAAATAGAACGAATTTGGAAATTCTTAACACTTTTACTAACGGACATATTGAAATGCGACGAAATTAATGAGGTTGTAAAGGCTGGGACGTATATAACAAATGCGTGGAAAGGGAAAAATTTTTAAAATTCTAGTCTGCAATTAACAAGTTATCATCCCTTTCGAGGAGAAAGAGTGTGTCTATATTAGAAATTAATATTACTATAATTTTAAAATAAACACACGTACGTATTGAGCTTGCTAGGTCAATTGCGAGCCTATGTAGGTAGGATAATAACCCCATCGATTAAAAAGCCGAACATTTCTTTATCCGTCTGTGGAACTTGAATCTTTCCAAGAAAAGCTACACATTTTATAGCCGATTCCCTTTGCATTTTACCTGAACTAGAAATAGCTGTGTCAGAGATCTTATTTACTTGTAGTCTATTGAAGAACACTATCAACAGCTTAGGCTAAGTTGCATACCAGCAAAGTATGAAGAAGTGTTTATAATCTATAACTGGAAGCATCATGGATAAAAATGTCTGTAGAATAGTTTTAGATAATATACCGCCATTTTGATGAAGAGACTGAGGAAAAGCATGAAAATCTTCAGCCAGTGTAGCAAGAACCCGAAGAAAGGACTGAACTCAGAATCGCGCGAATACAAAGGAAGGTATTACCCAGTCCGCCATAAGCTTTAAGGTTTTTTAAATCTAATTTCTAATGTAGGCAATAAATAGCAAGACGGGAATAATAGAGGTGGCTAATAATTCTGACGTGTTCGATCTGTTACATTCACTACCATCTGTGAATATCCGTAATGCAGTCTCGACCTCATAACTAAATCCTTCGTTTGTCGCGCGGGATCACATCTATGTTTAGATCGTCTCTTATTTGCCCGGACTATATGGCTGTATTTACGTCAATTACTTCGGAATATTGTGGGCCGGGTAGCTCAGTCGGTATAGCGACTGACAACGGGATCGACCGTCTGGGATCGAATCCCGGTGGGGACGAGATTTTCCGTCCGTCCAGACCGGCCCTGGGGCCCACCCAGCCTCCTGTACAATGGGTACCGTGTCTTTCCAGGGGGTAAAGTGCGGCCGGGGCGTGCTGCTGACCACTCACCACCTTCTAGTGCCGCGGTCATGGAAGAGTAGAGCTATACCTCTACCCACCCTCTGGGCAACACTCGGCTTGTTAAAGGGATCACTTCACTTTTACCTTTTACTTCGGAATATTAGGTATATGCGATTTCCTGCACTTCCGTAAAGGGCGAACTATTGTCTTTCCAGTAGTTATCTCGTAAATCGCGAGACATCCACTTACCAGTTCTTGTCTCTTAAAAGGCGAGGTGCCTAACATCGTGAATTACGCCTTAGAGTTCGGTTTCGTACCTGACAGAGAACACGCCCTGTCTGCATTTTACCAGCCAATCGTCATAAAGTACTTTTTTTAAAGGTTTTTTTTCGATGTCAACCGAAATCGGCAGACGTCGAGAAATTTTAGTATATATCGCAAACATTCATGAAAATGCGCCCAGTTTGAGTTACATTTTCCCCGAGGACAGACAGACGGGCAGATGTGGCGGAACTAGTACTACTTTTCGGAATTGAGAAAACAGGTCAAAAGTCATGAAATATAAAAAATAGAATGCTGCAAAAAGAGGAACCTGAGTGCGGTGTTAGGCCCTGGCCGCACCTGTTAATTTGATATGAAATGCCTAAAACAGTAATACTGTGGGCGTGCTATAGATTGTAGTGCTAATTATATTGCCTGCTTTCTTAGTTGAAAACTGTTGAAACAGCTCAATTTCTCTTCGAATTTTGCAGCAAGTGAAGTTTATTGGCAATGATTCAGTCAGCCATTCAGTTCAGACAGTCCGTAGGTTTGCGGCAGCGGAAAGGAACAGGCAGTTGGGTTCACCTCCGTCATGGGCTGCATAGTGCAGAATAATTTAATGCAGACCTTTTATTTCTCCTTTTGAAAATAAGAAAGTCTGAGAATGAATGGCGCTTTCCTTTGATAACACTCATATTTCCTACTAGGGAGGAACAAATATTTGACTATAGACCGGTTATCATGAGCGATCGTTTAGTAGATTTCTTCAGTTCCTTCAGGAAGGTGATAGAAAACACCTGAAGTCATTCATAAACTTTCACTTTCTTATGTACATATTACTCACCAAGCACCTTGCCTTTCGACTTGTTTGTAGTCTGAGCTACTGAGAATGCTGCTAATGAACAAGTAAATAAAATACGATCAAGTGTTTTGTGACTGGTAATGGAGACAAGGAACGCACACAGAATTTTGATGTGGAAATCTCTTGGAGAGAGTAAACTCTGAAAAACGAAAATGAGAGTGAAAGAATATATTCAGGGCTTGGAGGCAATAGGTTAGGAAGTCGAGAGATGAATGCAGGTGGTTCTGTTTCGTGTCCAATTCGTGGCGATTTTGAGCCTCCCGATATTGGGACCGGAGAGTTAGATTGTATTTCTTTGTTAATACGATGTAATTCACCTTACACACTCACCTTTTATTTGTCTTTTAGACACACGATATAACACCCGGAAAATCCTTTTCCTTAGTTTTTTACAGATTAAAATTTGAGGACTTTAGTCAAGGATGAATTCACACACTTAAATGAAATCAGCTGGCTCCTGTCTGTATGCCATCGCGCGTACCTACCTTGAGGTACTGAAAGAATAAATAGGATGAAGGTCAAAACAGACGTCATATGAAAGGAAAATGCAAATCATAGCCTCTCGATTATAGAAAGCAGCACTGAACACTGCAGTAATAACTCAGCTAAACAAAGAGGACTCACATACGGTGCCAACCGGATCTCATTACAAAAAAAGAAATAAGTGACTTGAAGCCGGCAAACATTTCGTGCAGTGTATATTTCACTAAAAGTAATTTTATATATTTTTTTAACTTTGGGGAAAATCGATATATTTTTTTAAAGTGTATTTTTCAGAAACAGAAGAAGCAATTGTTTGTATTTAACAGTTTACTTACGTCTCATTGTTGTATGATCCGACTAAACACTTCCCAGTGCACACTTCTAGGGAATATACAAGGTATTATTTTTACCGGATTTAAATAATCTGCTAGACTCTACAACTGGAAGGCAAAGGTCGTTGTGTTTTGAAGACAGTGATATTAATCACCGCGCACGAAACATTGGCTAATCAGAGGCAGACACATAGAAATATTGTTAAATTAATGGAAAGTAAATTAAACGCGCCACTGTACGTACTTGAGTACTCTGCTACAGACGTACAAGAGTACCAACATAAACTTCGCAGGACCTAACCTCTTTTGTATAGGCCCATCGTGGATAATACATGTTGTGTGTGAAAGCACACAAAGCATGGATGTAATGTAGATAATAAACAAATCCAAAACAGTGTGGTTTTGACGTTCAAACTTCTAATTTTCTCTTCTTACAGTACTCCGAGAAATAAACAACTAACATTTTGATGATAATATTTGTCCTTGAAAGCGTAGTGGTTAATACACATGCTGACATACTTAACATAAAGAAGCTGCCATGTTTTCACAGAGTGTATTGATTGTCACAGTAAAGTCGTAATTGTCTGCACAGCATTAACTGAACATTTGTTTGTAATATGTGGACCCTGTGTACCTATCAGATACGACCTGAAAGTTTGTGTATGCTAAAGGCTGAGTTTCCTCTTCATAGGAGTTCATTTTTCAAGTCCTTAACATTTGCCGGTAAAACCGTCTGCACAAATAGCTTCTTCAGTTTAAGAGAATCTAAGTTGTACCGCAGCGCAATGCCACCGACTGCAGCATTGTTTGATTTTCTTGGTTGTTTACTTCTGCGAATGATTTGGATCCTCTTAACGATCTCCTCTCGTCTTAATTAACGCACGAATGGATTAATTACTCTTTCAACTTATACAAAACTTTAACATTAACTGCCGAAACTTTGGTCGTCGTCGCAGTTCTAGTTTGGGCTACACCGCTTTCTGAGCGGAGGCCTGGTGTGGGTGGTTCCAATACAGTTCCATTGCTAACTTCATGTACAGACTTAAATACACAGATACCACTCTTAGCCTTTCGAGGAAACTTCTAGATCACTCAGCAGAAGAGAAATTGAAAGCCAATCCTATTTAAATACCTTCTCGACTTTACGTAAAGCACCATGTTTCGACAAACGCGGTTTTCAAAACCGACTCCTATAGGAGTCGTTAAAATTAACGTGCAGGAAGTACTGATCAAATTTTGGATTTTAAATTTTAGAAGTTTTTAATTTTTATTATACTGTGATGTGAAATTTGAGATTTTTCTAGCCATGAATATGCAAGGTATGGTGTAACAAGAAGGCGCTGTCTACAATAAACAAGAAATGATATTAATTAAATTAAAAATGGTGAACATAGAAGATAATTTTAATCTTTGTAATATCTTGCTACTCATTTCTTCTCTTCTTGATACTCTGAAAATTTGTTTTATTTTTATTCTTACTTAATAATTTAATTTTATATTTAAAGGAATTAACGATAAAGTTAGCCATTTGCACGCCACGAAAGTTTATGAGCGAGTGGAGGTTTATCTCCTCTCATTCTTGTTATCAGAGAAATATCCTACTCTACGTATTGAACACGAGGCTGGGATTGGCCCAGACCCTTTTCTTCGCACTGGCGAAGATGTAAACCTCACGCCTCGTTGGAAACAAAATTATTCCTTGATCTTTCAGCTTGTTGATATCCCCACTCTTTTTCAATTACGCAAAAGAACTTGAAATTTTTGTGTATTTACAAAGTAAAATTTGTGTAACTTTGAACCTTTAACAGTGCTACAAACCTTTAGGTCTTTTAATAAAAAATATGTGTAAAACAGCCCCCGACTAATGTAATTTCGAATTCAGTCACTTCATTTCCATAAGACTCTCAATAGCATAAATTTAATGTTCACAACCTTATTATAAGGTATGTTGGAAGTGACACTAAGCCATCTGAGGAAGAGACAAAGATTATTTAGCTGACATAATAATGACCTTTCAGTTACACTGGTATAGGATGCATAATTATTATCTGTACTCTTTTTGTTAACAATTTAAGGCCTTGTGGTGACGATATACACAACGTACTTAATATTAGGAAAGTCAAATATGTGGTATCAAGTGTACTTTTAAGATTCGTATAATTCTAACATTAAAATAAATTATTACCTAAATAGCTTCAACTGATTTATTTTTTGTAATAGGAAAAAAACTGTTTTCTGTAAGAGAAGAATGGAATTCTTATCCATAACTTAACTGAATTTCACTCTAGGAAGTTTCACAGAAAATACGTAAGACGAGTTGTAATAATAAACAAAAGACATGCCTGAAGAAACGTCATTTCACGGGACTCAGACACTTTGCTTCCAAATTTCATCACAGCCATCATAACACTGAAATAATAACAGTATATAACATGTCTTTGAGGCCTCCACATCAAAATGTGTTTACAATATTTTTTTCTGCATTTTTACCCTCCACTGTGAAGAATACGTTTTTACAACTGCCATTTATTTATGGACGAAGCTAATAAAAATTAAAAAGGAACATAAATTTCAAATACACGGAGGAACAAAGTACATTCCTTTACGTACAACATGAAAAATTTGTATTATTCTTAACAGAACCTGCTGCAGAATTACTAATTCCAAACCCAGCTTAACAAGTTTATATTTGTCGGGTCAGAAAAATTAAATTATCTGTTTATTTAGACATTAGGCTATGAAGACTTATTTCCTTGACAAATTAAGCACAACATCATGAAGAAGCAGGAAGTTGAGGTACACTTTGACACACTATTAACATCGTCGTTATATGAACGACAGATTAACGTCCCGGTTTTCTCATCCCAGATTAGAAATTCCACTGAATATGAAAACTGATTTATGAACCTTTTCTTTACACATATTTATATTAACGCTCACTACGGTGCAGTGGGGACCGCGGTAGCACAGTGGTTAAGGTGCTGTGCTACAAATCGGAAGGTCGCTGGCTCGATCCCAGCTGGTGTCTGTGGATATTTCATTGACATAAAATCCCTCCGATCGCACTATGGCCCTGGGGTCGACTCAGCCACTAACAGAAATGAGTATCAGGAGAATTTCCTGGGGGTAAAGGCGGTCGGTGCATAGGGCTGACAACCTACCACCATTCTGTGTCTCTGTCACGAAATCTGGTAGCCTTAAATTCCTGGAATCCTATGGCCCTGTCCAGGATTATAATGGGACTGCTTTACCTTTTACTACAGTGCAGTAGAACAAGGGCTACTAAGTTTGTGTCTGATTTAGATTGGCGGCTCTTTGGGACAAGTCTGATAGCCAGCAGTGTATATCCTAGTCGATTCACTGACTGTAAGAATATTTCTAAAGTCGAACGTATTGTGAAGGTGAATGGTGTCTTTAAGAGTACATATATTTACGTAAGCCGCCCAACAAATCTACATGGTGCGATGACCTAAAAGTGTTTTTGGTAGAATCAAATTTAAAACTAAAATCTTACAGATAATTTTAACACTTTTCAGGTTTTCAATACCGTGATTTTTCAGTTCGTGATATTCTGAATTGTGAAACCGTGTAGTCTTGTAACTGTTATCCTATTCTCACTCTACATACATCGACCCTGAATTTTGTAGCAGTCTCTTGATTCGAAACATTTATATCCACCTGCAGGACTGAGCAATAGAGAAAACAATAAACCGAACAGTGAAGTCTAATGCAAGATTTAAGTTCTTATAAGCGGTGGCGCTGAATATTAAACTCTTTTGAGATGTTAGGCATTGTGGACCTGTACCAATTTATTTGGACTGCTTTACTCTGAAGATGGAAGTTGTACGATCCCTCGAATCGTCGGTGTTATTTATCAGCCGACACACAGTGTAAAATCCTGAGAGACAGATTTTTACTTCAATTTAGGGTAAGTAATTCTCACTTCAATACATGAATGGTGTCAAACAATGTCTACGTGGGGGAAAATCACTACTTTCCTTTAAAGAAAAGTATTCGTATGGCTTCGTATTTTCTTCCCAGTTGTTAAGCAATCCTTTGTATGAAAGCGTAAGACCACTTGTATGCAAAGTTGTTTAAAAATTCAGCATATCACACAACTTCATTGCAAGGATGTAAATATACAGTGATGTATCAGTCAAACACAACACGACTTTATTATGTTTATTATTGTATAAGGCAACATGTTTCGAATTTTATGGAATCATCTTCAGGTCCTTCTAAGATCTTAGAAGAGCCTAAAGACGATTCTATAAGAATCGAAACATGTTGCCCTAATACAATAATAAACATAATAAAGTTTTTTTGTGTTTGACTGATACATCACTGTATATTTACACGTGTGTTAAACACTTCGGGATGGCAGACATTGAAAAAAAATCATTGCAGGGACTTCGTTTGATCGTCTAAGGAATTAGAATAAGCCTCACATTCGTCACTAAAGTAATGTTACTTTTGTCAAAAATTCGATACATTTTCTGCAAACTTGTGAAAATTATTTTCAACAGACTAGATCTTAAATTATGAACTTCCAATTAGAATTGAGCTCAAATATAATACATCAATGAATCCCTGTCTCTGAATAGGCCAATATGGAATAACTTCATCAATATGAATGAGATGTCAGTTTTCCAACCATAACAGTGCAACTTTTCAAGTGCAAAACGGCTTACTTAAACAAAAACCTGTAACCTAACCACATTCCAAATTCTACTTCATCATAATTTTCTATGTTCTCTTAATACGTTCACCTGGGTGTATTTTCTAAACTATTTCTTGGCTCCGATTAATCTTATTCTAACGAACAATTTTGGCTTTATGTCTGGTTCGGTACTTTGCTTTCACCCCCATTATATTCGAACAATGCTGTCCGTAATTTTATTCCGTGAACTTGAAAATGTTTGCTAATTTTATTTTTTATTCCTCCTTATAGATAATTTCATTGACACTTTGCGGTATTTTTATTAAACATCATCAGTTAAAACTATTCTTTCTCACACTTTAGAATAAGTCCCTGTGAAGACATTAGTTTCCCTCATTCAGAAAGTAGCGGCAAAATTCTGGTTCAGGACCGTCAAACTGAGTAAAGTACTTCTTGGCTTCATTTAAACCTGGAGGAAAAATTCGTACAATGCATTAAAATCGGTACGACGTGTTCCGTACAGTCTACACATTCATTCTTGTGTTTATTGGACCGTGCATCATTGCGATAGTTGAAGAATAAAAGACCAACTTGATGTCATTTGCTAATTTATTTCACTTCTTATGTGCTCAACATGTTTCAGATATTAACATATCCATCATCAGGAGCTTGCGACTATTCTGTTGAATTACCACATTGGTCGTATTGTTCTTGGTTCGATGTGTGTTGGACGACCAATGTGGTAATTCAACAGAATAGTCGCAAGCTCCTGATGATGGATATATTAATGTCCGAAACATGATGAGCACGTAAGAAGTGAAATAAATTAGCAAGTGACATCAAGTTGGTCTTTTATTCTTCAACTACAACTTCATTATTGTACGTCTTGTGGTGTAGACGTAATATCAACATAAAATGTAAATTGTATAAAATAAAGGGTGCCCCAAACAAAGCGCATGGTACCTCATGTCTACACAAAGTGCAGCAAAAAAAACTCTTTTTTAGCTAAGAAAGTAGTGGGTTTCACGCTTCGGCCGTTTTACTCCCTGCAAAATGGAAGGGTCTGCGGATTCGGGAAACATTCTAGGAGTCATTCAACACTGTTCATTTTTGAAACCAAATATTAGTCTTCTCACCCATAAAAAATTACTTAAGAAATATGAAATGTATTTACTTCACGGGCCGGTCCCAGTGGCCGCGCGGTCTGAGGCGTAGGTCTGCGGCCGCTCGCCTGCTGAGATCGTGGGTTCGAATCCCACCGGGGGCATGGATGTCTGTCTGTTGTGAGTGCTGTGTGTTGTCAGGTAGAGGTCTCTGCGACGAGCTGATCACTCATCCAGAGAAGTCCTACCGACTGTGGTGCGTCGTTGTCTGTGATCTAGAAACCTCGTGAATGAGGAGGACCTGGCCCGCGTTGGGCCGCAGCGCCACAAAAAAAAAATTATTTCATGGGCTAGTTCGCCATTCCGTATTACAAGAGATAAAGAAATAAAAATAAATAAAGCCCCGTATTTGAGGAACCTTTCCTGTCATAATGATCAGAGGATATATTAAAACCCAATGTGAAGTTTAAAATTGAACTAATTAATTAAAATATTAGTCAGTCTCTCCTGCTTTTTCGTTAAACTTGCACGAAGAGAGTTCGTTTCTAAAAATAACAGGGTTAAAATTTATATCAAATGTTTTAAGCCCTGCACGGTGTTACTTTCTAGTGGCAAGGCATATAAAAAAGACCTTCCTCACACACGTCATTTACAGACCTTCAGAGATAAAATATAAAAAATTATGACATGGGTTGCATTAATAAGTATTCAAAAGAGGTTCGAAATTTATTACAAATACTTCTACCTATCCATTTTTGTTGAAAAAGCTTTGAAATGGTTTAATTTATACGTGATGGCACTGGTGGTAGATTCACTATGCTAGAGGAGGGTATAGCGGTGCTGCTCTCTACGGGAGGCCGGGGAAGCTAACAGACAAGTGAACGTCAGTTAGTGAGATCAGATCCTGTAACTGCAGGCAAAGAGAGGGAGAAAAAAAGAACAGCCCCACAGCTGTCAAACTGTCAGAAGAAAACCATCGAAAAATATGCTTTATTCCTCTCCAAACCCTCATCATCTTTACTAATTTAAAATTTCAATGTTAAAATAAGAAAAGTATTCTGAAAAAACAGAAAAGGTTACAAGGGAATGGTTGGAAAATATGATACTGAGCCGTGAATAATTTTCGGTATTGTCACTGTTGAGTTCATTCCTAAAAGAAACGTGTATTTCATGTGGTTCGGATAGATCAGTCAGGGTTTCGGTATCGCCCAGTATAAAAGAGGCACATGACTGTCTGCCATACGGACATGTATTTTAAGAATCCGGTAATTATAAATTATATACAAGCTGAAAATATTGTACTTTTTTTTAAAACTAATTTAGAATTTCGCCTATAAGGCAGTCCACTTTTTAAAATTAAAAAGAAAAAATTTTAGTTTTCTTTAATCACGCGGAATGCCAAACAATTATTTAAACATATCCAAGCACCTCCTGTTAACCTTAAATGTAAGCCGGCATCTTAAAATCCAGAATAATATAACAGATGGAAGTATTAGCATGGCTCAAGTTAGACACAGTAAAAAATTGTAATTCTTGCGGTGGTTTTAATTTTATTCTGTTTAAACATAGGTTATATGTTTGTGAATTAAAGAATGTTAAAAATACGCAGTTTTAAAATATGTTCAATTACTTATTTAATTAGCACACCAACTAATGCACATAACACACATAACACACTCAATATACGCCCGTAGTCAAGCCCATTCTCAGCAGCCTACGACTTACACAATACGACATGCTGCCACAGCACCAAGTGAATATAAGGAAATTAATCAGTGAGTGTTTCTTTAAATGTGACTTTAGCAATGAACAGTGTAGCTCCCTGAAGATGGTCTTAGGATCGAAACACATTGGAGCGATTTTAAATGTTTTAATGTACAATGTTATGTATGTGCATTAATTGGTGTGCTGATTAAATGACTCTACGAAATGCACGGTGCAACGATAAAGATGTTCAATTACATATTTCTTCTATTTGTCTTCACCAACATGTTTCAGTCACCTTTGTGACATTCCTCGGGGCTTTTTATTATAAGAATACAATTAATATAGAATAATGGTACAAAAGTGTACGACTGTTTTATAATATATTTTTGTACTATTATAGTATATTAATTGTGTTCTGGTTATAGAACCCTCACTATGACGGTCACAGAGGCGGCCGTAAATTGTTGGTGGAGAAAAATATTATGTGATTTAAAGTATTTACTAATGTGGCTTTGCTGGTTCTGTATACAAGTAAACAACATAGCGCTATTTATATACGCTAGACCTATACATTCAAGAGGGGAAAGCTTCCTTTTATTACCATCAACAACAACTCACTTCGGCCATCTTCGTGTATGATCGGACCACAATTCACGCTTCTTGAACAGTCTTTGAAAGTCCAGTCAATGTAAATATAGAGTCCCTTTTACGATTGTATGGCAAACTGAACAATTTAAATGTAGGAGTAAATTTAACGAATATAAACTGTTTTTATTTATTGAAAACTTGTTTAAAAACTTAGCAATTGACCAACTTAATGCCCAAATTCTTGTTTTATAATAAGTTTATTATATTCCTCGACATGTTTCGAGCATTATTGTGTTCATCATCAGGAGGTCAAATTTTATTATACAGCATCTGGTACCGTCACACTCTGCAGGTGGCCTGCCGGTGCGCAGGTGCGCACCGGCAGGCCACCTGCAGAGTGTGACGGTACCAGATGCTGTATAATAAAATTTGACCTCCTGATGATGAACACAATAATGCTCGAAACATGTCGAGGAATATAATAAACTTATTACAAACCAGAATTTGCGCATTAAATTGTTCAATTGCTAAGATTATACTGAGATGCACGGTTAGCAAAACATTAAAAAAATTATTTCCCTTGACACATATTTAGTGAATTTGGTTCTGATTCGCGCAGGAAGTGATATTTGTCCTTATGCATTATATTGGCAGTTCAAACTACATGATCGAAGTTAAAATAGAAGTGGCTCTGTACACTGTAGTGAACACACAAAATCAAATTTCGTTTTAATCCGCTCAGGGTTTCACGAGATTTTTTCGTGTGTACAAACAAAGGAAAGGGAGGACGAGAGGATGGCAAGAAAGAATGAAGTACAGCAGAAAGGAAAGAACGAGGATTTTAACATGTGCTGTTTGGTCACAAGTCCATTATTTAATGGCAGGATGAAATTTCTCCTCTCAAGCAGCGCAAGGCGTGCTCACACGCAGTCAACCTCAATCTCCGGCATATAAAATTCAGTGCCGTTATTCCTATCGCAGATTCTCCTGAAGGTTCACAGTGTTATTGATAAAGCCTGATTTTAAAAAATATCCTGTAATAGTTACGTCCAATACCCATGCTCACAACGACATTCCTCTTTGTCTGAATCAATATTCTGCCAATACATCTTCCAACCAATCGTCCTTAAGAAGGTTTTCCCACTACCATCTTCCCTGCATCATTTTGTCGCATATCCTAATTAAATTAAATTAACCTAACGATGGGAACTAACCTGTAATGGCCACGAGGTTCCTTGGTGTTTTTTTTACCATGGCCCAACAGCCCAAGATGGCCAGGGTCTCCTCATTATCGAATATTCATTATCACACTCAGAAACATCACACTCGGTAGGACTTCTCTAGACGAGTGATCAGCCCGACGGAACAAACTGCACTCACAAAAGACACATCCATAACCCCGGCGGGATTTGAACCCACAATCCCAGCATCCGAACGGCCGCAGGCCTACGCCTTAGATCGCGCGACCATTTGGACCGGCTTTCGTGGTGTTTAGGTACATATATATATATATATATATTCCTACGCTTTATTTGAGATTTACCAGTTAACAAGGAGCCATCCGAGAAGATATTAGTCTTGACAAATGTTTGTACTTGCAGGATATTCTTCGTGTTGTTCACTCACTAGTAGTTACGGTGATTCTCTCAATGTAAGAAGCCACGTTGCTGAGCTGTACAAAACAACTGTGTAAGTTTTCTTCACTATAAGTCACATGACCCAGCCAATAGCCATACTGCCATGTTGTTACAAGGTGTTCTGTAAATTATTTAACTACTGTAGGAAAGGGAAGCTTTGCAGTTATGCAATGGAAAACAATTATTAATCCTTATATCTAAAATAGGTGCAGGAAAATTAACTGAACAAACGTTGTTTCTTTTTGGCGAAATAGACTAGTAAAACTCCTTATTTTCGTAACTTCATTAAATGTAGAATGACAGGGGGCAGCTCAGTCAATATAGAGACTGGCCTGTGGATTAGACGAAAAGGAGTTCGGAGGTTGATTCATTTCCATCTCCTTCTCTCTTCCACGATGCTGAGACCGCTTCTGTGGCCCATTCAACCTCCTAACCAATGGTTCCGTACGGGTAGGGTTTCCTCTAGGAATAAAGCAGCCAGAACGTGAAGCTGAATACCAACATCCATTTTGTGCCAGTTTAAAAATGCGTGCACATAGCCTCTAATCGACCGGACGACTGCATGGTGTGGATCTGCACGCGGTTGGGCAGAATTTATGTTGGAGTTGATAAAAGGTACAGAGTTTAAAGATAAAATATTTGCTAACATAGGAGAAATGATTTGTTAGTAGAAAGACTAAGATATTTGTTACGGAAGATTATTATAATCCTACTTCCTCGTAATAAAGACCATCACAATTTACTCAACACGGAACGAATATTTTCGTCGCACTGTTTAAGCGATATTATTTAAAAACACGATAAAGTTTAAATTAAATTTCAAAGGAATGTAAAGAACATTAACCTTTAGACGCCTAACGTCAACTATAGTTGATGTACCACACCGCTAACCTCTAAAGTTGCATTTTATATATTTATCAACAAATATAGGTACCGAATATTTTAAACACGGTATATACTCTCCGTTTTTTCTCTTCAAAATGCAGTTTGCTTCATAATTCTAACGTATTTGGTTCCTGTATTATTCACATTTTATATACAGGTGTCTTAAAATTAAAAAAAAAATTATTCCGTTGCCAAAAGGTTAATATTTTATTTAATGGTACGTCATGTAGTTTATGAAATGTATCTGAACTTGAAGATCCAAATTTTATACTATTTTACGTCATGTCAAATGGTAAATATTTACTCCGTTTCGGAAGTCTGCAATAATTGAATCTTCAGAGTCAACCGCTCTTTATGGACTGCATGACTTTGAAGAAAAAAACACTACGATCTACTTAACCTTTCAAAGCCTAATGTTTACTATACGAAACATCTAGTTTAACATAAAACAACTTCACGTTCTGTAACACACTGCATTAATGTGTTTTGTATGTAACGCAGAACAGTGATTTTTGCGCTATACAGTATTACCTGATTGGTTCTAATAATAGTGATGGACAGTGTTTGCTATGCGTTACGACCTGGATCTTAGAATAAAACAGATTAAGCTCGTCCGTCCAACGGTGGAATATGCCCGCTCATCTGGATGTCCGCCGCTCGAAACCATGTTAGGACACTGCAGGTGCTTCAATCCAAGTATTTTCGATTTTCTATCAGTGCCCCTTGTTACACTGGCAACAGGGAAATTCGCAAGGAATCGGGAGTGCCATAATTTTCCAACCACATGAGAACTCTAACCGAGAGACTCAAGATTACTTGGCCTGGGAGCCCCTTAGTTCGGCAACTCCACTAATACCTACGTTCATCGATGGTTGTCCACATCGAGGTCATCAAAAGCGACGGCACACTCGTTAGCGCAAGCGCAAACCCAGTTACAGTTTAAGGTGTCTGTTACTGAGCCCAGGGATACGGTCAGACGCAGGAATGGCTAAAGAGACCGAAGAACATCGGCTGGTGTTTTCGCGCAAGTCTTCGTCCTCTGTTAGATCTTTGCTTAGTTGGTTCGTCCTCAGAGAGTTAATGTCGGTAACTAACTTACTAACCGACCTGACAACATCGTAGAAGATTTGCTTCTTCAGCAACACTGCTGTGAGAACCACAAATTTCTTTACGCCATCTTAATACGTTCGTATATCAATGGCTTCTTTTTCTGCACTTCTTGAAGAAATGATTCGATTATAAGTAGCGTAAAATCTAGGAAGTCTAAAAGCTGCAGGTTTTTCAAAGGAGCCCATTCCAAAATCGGCTCCTTTCTAATTTCTTTACTCATTAGTTACTTAACTTATCCAAAATAAAGTTCAGAGTCTCTCACCCGACGTGACTTCTCAGGTCACTAAGGACTGCTATGTGAGCACGTATTTGTAATTGTTTGTTATTTTTCTCCTTGGACTGTAACAAAGATTACAGACTGTCAAGTAATCGAAAAATAATAACCCCTGAATTGGAAGCAACCTGGAAGTGAGGAGTCTTTTTCTGATTTCACGAAATGCCTTGGCATGTGCCAGGTGGGAATAAGGGAAAACAAAGAAGTTTCAAATAGTGTGTATGTCGGAGGAGATACAAAGCGGGTACCCCTGAATACCAGTCGAAAGCATTACCGCTTGAACCGCCTGCCCGCCTTGGAGAAGGAGTAGTCCTACATATTAATACCCTCCTCTACCGCTGTAGCCGATTTTATGAAAACACGATAAACACTTCCATCCAAGATAATCGACGTATTAATAAATTTGCTGTCGTCTGAACATAACCCACAATAATATCCAGTTAGAGAAATAAATATGAATATGTACACGGAGCGGTTTGTGTTTTCTTACAGTGGACAGACACCTGTTTAAAATTACGGGATGTTTACATTATTGAGGGGACCGCGGTAGCACAGTGGTTAAGGTGGTGCGCTACAAATCGGTAGGTCGCTGGCTCGATCCCAGCTGGTGTCAGTGGATTTTTCACTGATACAAAATCCTTCCGGTCGCACTATGGCCCTGGGATCGACTCAGCCTCTAACAGAAATGAGTACCAGGAGTATTTCCTGGGGGTAAAGGCGGCCGGTGCACAAGGCTGACAACCTACCACCATCCTTGCCGTTGTTAAGAAATCTGGAAGCCTTAACTTCCTGGAACCCTCTGGGCCTGTTCAGGTCTGTAATGGGAATGTTTTAACTTTTTTACATTATTGAAGTTTTATCTGAATTTCCTCACTCACCATAAGTGACTGTCGACATAATAAATTCAAATAACACGCTAACTCGTTCTTAAACATTCTTACTAATTCACCGTTTATACTTTTACTTCCACATCTTTCGATTGTATAAGTTTTCTACATTTGAATGAGCGTTGTTAAATAATGTAAAATTTAATGAAAAGCAGCAAAGGGTGTCTACATACTTTTGTCTTGGAATTTCGCAGCAAAGATCCTACGATGATAAGATCCCCAGGGGAACGTGTGGCGGGAAAGGATGTGGAATCCCGGTGTTGCTTTGTGTCTCCAGCGACTGATATTCTCTGCGGTTTTCCTCACATTTCCAATTCACCATCAAAATAATCTCACCAATCGGCGCTAAAATACACGATCAAATCACACGTATGGCCACCTCAGTGTTGTAAAAAATCTTCTGCCCTAAAAAATTTTATTGGGAATGAGAAATGTTACTTAACTAAATAAATATTTAGCCTAAGTACGTTTATAATAAGATGACTCAATACTAGTGGATTTATTTTTGATAAGTTCGCAGTGGCTCATATCCCTAAGGAATATACTAATAATTAAGACAAAAGAAAATTAATTACCCTTATAAAAGAACCCACTTACATACTCCAGGGTGCAGAGTGCTTCTTGAGAAGCTAACTGGTTTGCAGCTAGTCAAGAAATTCCCCGCATTTCACGGAACCCGAAGGTTCATTACCGCACTCAAAAGCGTCCGCCACCTGTCTCTATCCTGGACCAGCCCAATCCAGTCCATATACCCACATCCCACCTCCTGGATATCCGTCCCAATATTATCCACCCATTTACGTCTAGGTCTCCCCAGTGGTCTCCTTCCCTCCGGTTTCCCCACCAAGACTCTATACACCCCCTTCTCCTCACCCATACGCGCCTCGAAACACACACATGCGGGATGCAGGAAAAGAACTCACTAGTAATTCTTTATCCTTCACTAGCTTGATGCAGTTCAGTTGACGTAATTGATTTTAATGTTTTCAAATTTATCTGTTCCTTAGTGTTAGAAATGGCGCCTTAAATTAGGCATCACAAGTAAAGTTTCCTGTAAATTCCTCATCTCCTTGCTTCTAATCTATTCCGCCAATATGGCCAAACGGACGCGCAAAAGAAAAATTAAATCGACTAATTAAATGTTCAACAGAAATACGCGAAGCCTAATTGTATCTACTTGCAGATAAAATGATTGAAAATAAAAGAAAGGCATTAACCATTTTTACAGTCAAGACTGACCGTTACAATACAGGCTGTTAATTACTGCGTTTAGCTGTGTTGAAATACGGAGACTTATCCCCTGCTAAATTCATTATTTCCGTACAATTCTGCCGTTGTCACAACAAAACGTACCGGAGATTCTACACATTTACAAGCTCCAGACCTAAATCTTTAAAAGTAGGAATCAAAGTTGCAAAATATTTAGATCCCAAAACCGAACATAAATGGCGAACCTAGCCAGGACAAGGAAAGAAAAGCAATGCACCCTCCTGCTGTGAGGATGGAAAAGTATCATCTTCCAACATGTCTCGCAGTTATCTTACCTATCTATAGCACTCACTCATCTAGTTCATGTTAAGTGGGAGTTGATTTACATTCGTACTGGACCACAGTCGTGTTCGTTTCAAAATAGCAACTTAACGTTTCTTAGAGCTTCCAGGTGTTTCTGGGAAGTCTGTTTGTTGTAGGAATTCTGTTGGGCTCAGTAGCCTAGAAGATATGGCGTCGAATGTTGAACTGATTATTGAACTCTAAAGAATGGGGAAGGAAGAATCATTGTCTAATTGAAGTACTACCTTGGTACACACCTGGAGGTGCAGAGAAGAAAAATATAAAACCTTAATTAAACAGCAAGGCTTCCGGAGTTCGACTCGGGATCTTCCGAATGCTACGCAGAATAGCTAAATACTCGGTAGCTTCTTGTAGATTTAGCTACAAAATGGTAGCTCTAAATATGCGCAGTGTAATTACAGATTTTTATAATACTTTTGAGAAGAAGTTTTACTTCCGTTTAGTTTCTTTACACTTCCGATTTGTTAGATATGTGACCAAATTTTCGCATCATGGCAAATTTTGTGAAATTTAATATACAAACTTTTAATTTCTGTATCGCTTCGAATCGACTTGGGGTCATGACCTTCCTTGTAGGGGGTTTTGCAATCACACTTGTTGGACACACCACACTCGTTAGAACTACTCTGGACGAGTGATCAGCCCGACGCACAGACCTCTACCTGACAAAGAACAACACTCTCAAGAGACAGATTTCGACAATATCGGTGGGATTCGAACCCGCAATCCCAGCAAGCAAGCGGCTGCAGACCCACGCCACTGTGGTTGGCGTTCTAAGCACTTCTCATTTATGTACTTAGGTATCAACAGGTTTACGTTATTTCAGACAACTAGTTACATGAATGGCATTAGTGTTGTTAGCACACTACGTGTTACAGTTTTCACCAACGATATTATTACCGGCTGTAGTAAAAAATTTTGCGATTTTATAGTTATGTCTAATAGCTTAGGCCTTAAATAAAGTTTCTTAGCAATTCCTTGATCAAAAGCACAAAGTGGGACAAACACACACACACACACACACACACATACATACACACAAACACACACAAACCACCAAACACACACACACACACACATACATACACACAAACACACACAAACCACCAAACACACACACATAAACACAAAC
>Ga0136643_10002098_pt1 | contig 25422 bp, 12 predicted proteins | sample TergutLab28metaG_FD_96883 | JGI IMG/M metagenome (GOLD analysis project Ga0136643, IMG submission 96883) | Labiotermes labralis P1 segment gut microbial communities from Petit-Saut dam, French Guiana - Lab288 P1 (version 3) (version 3) | ecosystem: Host-associated > Arthropoda: Insects >... | reverse complement strand
CGTGGCTGTCTTGTCTGCAGACCAGACAGCCACCAGTGTCGCATAGATACAGTGATTTCTGCTGATGATGGGCGCATAGTTGCCCGAAACATGTACAGAAGTTGCAATAAATATACTAAGAAATAGTGTGAACCTAATTGGCTTCATTTGAAAAAGATTATACAGGGATGCACGGTCAACAAACACAAAACATAAAATTATGTCGTATATAGTACTTTGGCTTTTCTTCTCCAAAGAAACGACCTGAGAAAAACAAACCGACAAAGACTACTGAAATGTGTAACGATTTAGCCAAACGACAATTAATGGCACATTGAGAAACAAATGGCCTGAGGAAGTGTTTATTATTCACGCAGGAAGTGTCTGTAGAGCTATACGTCTACTCACCCTAAGTGGCCTATAAAAAAAGGGTGAAACCTAGGTCTTCAGTAAGTACGCAAGCCCAAACGTTGCTTTGTCGTACACAATAGTAAATCACAAATTTTGGCAATTAGAAAGATCACTGCATTATTAAAAGCATATTCAAATGAGGTACATAACGAAAGTTGGTTAAAATGTCTTTTAGTGACTCTCTCCGCCACACTCGCAACACAATATGTAGACATTCTCTCATCACTTGCTTTTACAGCACGTGCAGTCTGCTGACCTATTCGTCACCACGCAAACCTGAAGAGTTATGACAATACGCTGAAATTAGTAGTGCATATGAGCCACGTACTAGAGTTGCTTTAGGGACATTGAAGCTTCTCACGATAAGTCGGAAATTGGTACGTATGTACAAAATGCATCTCGGCTTCTGACATGAAATCCCTGACCTGAAGTAACGATTCCAAGACTGAGACCCAGGTGGGATGAGGGCACTATGATCGATACACGGAAGACTGTGATGGATGGAAGGATGGAACAGGATGGCAGCCGACAGCATTCACGGTGCTGATTTTGCATTTCTGCTGCCACAGACTCAGGAAGGTAAATGACTGTGCACAGAATTCTTGGAATAAAAAGTCTGCTCACCGTACTGTGCCAAACGCTGGCCTAGCTTGACATAAAGAGGAGATCTTGCAGTTTGACTGTTTATAATTAACACACATCAAGACGCGCTGGTGGCTGCGGCATTATGATCGAGGCTGTTCATCAAATGAAGCTAACAGGTTCTGGGGACAGCAGAGTAGACAAACAAGTTGTCTGTGCCAGTAGGGCTACCTAGACACTGAACCAACACGTATGTGTGCAAATACCATAGCCATGTACATAGACACATACGCAGTGGCACAACAATAAATATTACACAACGGACCGGCTACTTCGCAACACTGTAGACAGTAAACAAGTGTATGTGTCATTGTATTTAATTTCCTGGGGGTTTTCAATAGATAATGCAGGTAATTTAGACAGACCGACATCCGTTCTGTCGTAACATCTGCGAAAACAAACAGGAATAACAGTGGACTGAAGGCAGCTTTGAACAATAGTAATTCGTCCTCACATAATGTGCTCAGGCACGATCTGTGTTATAACTATAACCATCAAATATTGACAAAGAGACATACTAATGACGAGTAACGCAATAAGTACAATGCAATATAAGCCTGAGGCACAGAATAGGCCGACGATCTGCTTTTGAGGTAATAATTTCATGATAAACAGACAATGTTTCCAAGAACTATTCCTTGATGCGGTTAATTAGTAATGTTGCACATTTCAACATTTTCTGGAGTAAACCAGACCAAACAGGCCATAATTCCTATAATAAAAGACAACAAGATGCACTATTTCTCTACTTTATTTTGGCAAAGAACTCTACGTGTTTTGGACAGAATTACTGTCCATCATCAAGAGTCTTAATACTGTATTCACAGCAATTGGTATTTGTCATACTGGTTATGTTGACTGTCTGCTAGCGAGGTCACCCTCAGGACTAACTCGATAGCAATAAAGTTACTTGTAGTATTCACTTTCCCAGTCAACCATCCATTTATTTATTCATTCGCGCGCTTTCATATTAATTCTTTATCTCCTTAATCTATAATATGGTCTAAGCCATGAAATCCAGTTATATAGGATAAGGACACAGCCATGTAATTATTTTCCTCCATCTTTTCTTACAGCGACCCTTTATCTGATTGCTAGAAACGAACAGAATATTCTTGACTCTGCAATCATTACGGGATCATCTTTCCTACATGGCCATGCGTTCCTTGCGCCGTTGGATTATCTTTCACTATAATGTTTCGAATTCTTCTCAAATTTAACGTTCGCTGGTAAAATTATTGTGTGGAACAGACTTAAAAAATCTAATTTTTGTAAATTCCTTGTAACCGGTTTTTTTGTGCATTTTCGTTCCTTTACCGACGCGTCGGGAATTCGCATACTGAACTGAAGTGCTTGCAGGCCTACGAATATGAAAGCAAAACTTGTCCTTGTGAGCGCCATGATTACATGAAGATACATGAGGAAGTAAAGGCGTGCCTCAACTCATTCTTAATCTTGGAGCTACATGAGGGTGACATGTCAGTTTCACGCACCGGCCGCTTTGGACCTGGGGTTACATCCCCCCGTTCCAATGGAACGGCAAGCTGGGTGGACCCCAGAGCCGATCGGGATGGCTCAGAGTAGACATAAATGTCTTGTTCTTGCAGAAAATTGGGCCACGATCCCTCGGACTTTGGACATGCATCCTAGCCACACTAGCGTCGCTAAGTGCCTACTTCACAGACAACACAGTCCGTCTGCATTATATAGACCAACCACTGAATGTTGTTTGGGGAAATACGGAATCCTTGTTGATTATGACATCCATAAAAAGAACATAAATTAAATTTATGGTTAATATGCAAAGTTTATTAATATGACAGAAGGCTGTGCGAATGGCTACGACTGGACTTGAAGAGTTAAATTACTTGCTACGCCACGGAGGAGCTGGTAAGAAACCTCTGGTCTAATAAAAGGTCACTCGCAGTTAATTATAGCAGCTGGACATCGGGAACCGGAAGGCAGTAGACGGTCAAGGTAGGGGAGAGCACACGCCAAGTTGTGTGACGACTCCACTGCACAGGCAGTTAAAGTAGTTCCGGTTTATCCTGCAGGAGTAGCACTGAGTCTCGCACTGAAACGTTACAGGCGTACATGTTGGCACGGAGACAACCACGACTTGTTAACAGACCAGACACTATGCAGTGTGAGATAAGCAAAAATATAGTTTTAACGGCGCCATATCAATTTCAGATGATGTTTAACACCCATGGAAGATCTCGCACTTTCGGTCCTGAGATCTGATGGTTTTTATGGAGTACTTCTTCAAGGGCACACTGTTCTGAGATGCGATGCCGTATAGTCTGATAAGTGGTTATTACCGGTGTTTCTCATATATATAGTGTTGCCATCTTCGGGGAAGGCATTCTTCCTAATCGATAAGTGTACCGCTGTTTTAAAAAGAATGTCCTATGGCCGGGGATTGCTAAGCACATAAACTCGAGGAAAACAGAAAGAAGGATTGGAGGAAGAATAATAAGGCTGAAATGAAAAGAAAGAAGTAAAGGGGTAAATTAGAAAAAAAGAGAAGTTAATCGAAAGCAAAAAATGCGACAGAAAATATAAAAAGACAGACACATTACATCAAATCCAAATTTAGGATGGTTCGGAACTATGCATCCTGCAGCCTCCGCAGACAAACAAACGATCTAATCCACTGGGGCCAAATCCGTTGTTATCTGTTGCCACATTAAATATATTATAGAATGCTATTACTACCATCAGGGTCCGGCATTATTTGTTATTACATGTCCTTGAAGAATTTTTTAAATGTTATTCCTATATATACCTTCATTTTGTCTATGTTAAGTTTACTGGTCATAATTTCGAAGTCCCGACCAATCTAAATATTTTGTAATTGCTATCTTACAAATAATATTCCGCATCTTTATCCAAACACATATTAAATTTAATTTTCGCAGAGATAAGCATTAAATATTATGGTTTTTTTTATCTCAGTATTTAACCAACTTGATGCACAAAATTTGTTTCACAATAAGTTTTTATTTCATGTCTCTACATGTTTCGAGCACATGTGTTGGTTAAATACTGAAATAAATATACTGAGATGCACGGTCAGCAAAACGTCAAAATTATGGTTTGTGTCTTTCACATCCCTTCGTTTCGCAGCACGCAAAATCGCACTAACATATGATAACTGCAGAGGAACGGAAAGTAGCAGCACGAAGACTAGTATAGCAAATTATTACGTCACACCAAGTAAATCACACGCCTGTGTAATTGTAATCAAGTACAAATAAATGAATATTAATTGTTATTTCTGTCGGTATTTATTTTTTGTTGTAGTTACCCGGCACTCTGTTGCATCTATTTGCGGCCATATTATGTTCAGTTTGTAATCTGTTCATCCGGCTACTCTGGTTCCGTATAATTTCTTGCACTAACCTAGCAAACGGCAATATGTTATCATTTTCATGAAAAGAGTCCCTAATTTTCTACCTATTTTAACCAAACTTGAATTCGGCACACAAATCTGACTACACGTACTAAAAAAAATCTGAAAAACTCGCCCGGATGTCCCATACGGACGGACAGACATGACGAAATAACGGCTGCTTTACGCCATTGTTTGGTTGAAGGACCTTTTCTCTACCGCGTATTTTGCATGCGAATTGCTTTATACAGTTCTGAGGTCTTCTCTTCTACGAAGAACCACATCGCCATGTTCTGAATTATTAAAAATGTAGGCTGGTGGGTGAGTACTGAAATGTCGGTGGCACGTATGCTTGTTCAGGCTAGGAGGACCAGGAAAATGGAGGCACTACATTCTTTCGAAACACTGATAACAATCTATGATATTACACAGCCGTATGACTGAGATGGATAAATGTAAAAATAGTGGTAACCGTATAGTTAAAGACAAGACTACGACCATACAGGAATATAGGGTCTATGGAGGTAAGGCTCCACCAATTCATGATTTAGGTAACACAAGAACACAGTCAGTAAACTTCTGCTTTCAGCGGCATTAATTCGTTTTGAAACATCCAGAAGGCGAGACTGACAGACTGTGTTGTAATCTTAGTAATTAACCAACTTAATGCACAAATTATTGTTTTATAATAAGTTTATTATATGCCTCTCTCAACCTGTGCACCGGACGGCCACCTATGGGTGTGACGATACCAGATGCTGTATAATACAATTTGACCTCCTGATGATTAGCAGAACAGTGCTCGAAACATGTGGAGGAATATAATAATCTTATTATAAAACAAGAATTTGTGCATTAAGTTGGTTAATTACTAAGATTATACTGAGATGCACGTTCAGCAAAACATAAAAATTTGTGTTGTGATATGGAGATATTTACGTCGTATGTCAGAAGATGAAGAATTAATAAGGAAAGGTTAGGATACAGAAAAACAAACATGGTAGACAGAAGTCAGTTTACATTCAAATGGTCATTAGAGGTTGCCAGAGTGTTTGTTGCACGTGCTGTACCTTGTAGTATTACGGAAATAACACAGCCTTCAGCTGCAAAAACAGCATTTGTACAATCTCCATGTTACCGTCATTATTACGTGATACGAAATGCAAAGCAGAGTTTAAGCGATCTGAAATAAAAACAGACATTACTGGCACTGTTTTGTTGTGATGTCACTGCCATTCTAGAAGATATCTCTCTGTAATGAAAGCACGCTTGTCTTTGCCTTCATTGCAAACGGTGCCAGTTCTCTTCTTGCTCCTGGTACTCGGAGAGTCTGAAGTACCGAGCGGAGTAATTTGTTATCTGTGAGGTAAAGGGGTCAAATCTCATCTCTGAAACCTTATGAAGTCACGTTCGATGACTTCAGCAAAAGTACGAGATTAATACGATATAGAATGTTCTCCTTCATGGAAATTTAGCGAAAACTCTCAGAATCCAACTTGGCGGCAGCACAATCGTTGTGTACAAACAATGGAGTTGTGATTTTCTACAATTCTTATGCGTCTACTTAAGTTCGTTCGTTTTAATATGTTCATTTCTTGTGGTGGTGACAGCGTATGTCCGTAAAACCTTGGCTTTAGACGGACACAAATGTCCGTCCGCGAAAGCATGTAATGAATGAATATGGAATACCAACGGACTGCTGTTGACAGTGGAAAACAGAAGTGATCTGCGAAAATACTCTTCCAGTGCCACGCTGTCTGTAAGAAATCACGCACGGACCGTTGTGAGACTGAACTGGGGTTTCCACGGTGCACAGTCAGTCAGCCACAATCACGGCCCTACCTGAAATGTCACTTTCACCAAAACTTTGTCCTGTTCCCTAACTTCCACACTGGTGGAAAGTAACCGGAGGGAGCTTCAAAAGTTTGACGAAGTAACGTGGTGTTACACAGTTTCCCCAAATATCTCAGACCCGTAAATTTATACTGTACTTGTGTGCCATAACCGCTGCCTTTCTCAGTCAATACAGCTTTTTTTCAGTTATCAGAAGCTCGGTGCAGCGTTTCCGTAATTTTCTTCCATGAAACAGCCACTAAAAATCTCCCATCCCAAGAAAGCCCTATCAAGGAAAACGTTTACAGGCCATAAAAAGCTGGTAGCGTGGAGCGAAATTAAATTACAGGTAATTTACTACCATGAAGATTTATTTGTAAATATCTGGTGTGTGCGTGTTAGCTTAAAAAATGAATCACTCTTCCCGTCTTTCGAAGGATCTTTTCGATTATTCGCTGTTTCTTTATAACTCAAAACTCTTATGTATTTATTCCTTGAATTCTCGCAGAGCTCGCAACATATTCCGCGGAACCCTGTCCAGTTAACTTTGTTCTAGATTTTGCAACCGGTGTACACGCCAAATTCTTTGAAAGGAAATTCCTGGGACTGTTCACGAAGATTTGTAGTGGTGACATTATCCCGCCACATGCTGATGCTTCGAAAACTGTAGCAAAATCAACCTTCAAGGCCACAATCACACCACAGATTACACACTGCTGACCGATTCGAAATTTACCTTATTAGCGACACACCGCACTGCAGTCACTCACTTTCACTGCCGAGACAGTCATGTTCTCCGAAATCTCGGCAGAGCAGCTCAAAATAAAGTGCCAACGTCTCTGTACCTAAACAGTATTAGACACTATCACCATCATGGTGTTCGGAATGGGACAAAAGAAAACCAATTATGGTACTCGAAAGGAGTGAGACTTGCCTGTTTTTGAACAAGTCCTGCTCAGGTACTTCAGTTACGTATTGTCGAAAATGATGTAATGAATATCAGACGATAAACAGGGGAAGAGTCATGTTTCGTTTCGAAAAGTACTATCTCACGACCTGAGTAAAGAGAATAGGAACGAAAAACCTCAGTCAGAATGGCCGATCTGCGGACTTCGCTTCGAAATCATGACTTTTTCAAGACGAAACATGAGAGTTAGAAACTCAACTTCGGTGTTTCTATGAACGTGAAAAAGTGCACAGGCAAGAGAAACAGTAAAGCTGTCCATCAGCGTAACTACTAGTAAGTAACACGCCATCAAGGCGTATGGAAAGTGGAGATAAACTCCACGCACCCAGCAGTCAGTTTCACGCCCTGGCCGCTTTAACCAGAAGAAAAAGTACTCCCAGCCTTCACTTAGAAAAAGGATGGGATGACCTCACAGTTTATCTAGATGATATAGAGAAGAGAAAAGCTTTTTACTGTAGTTGGAAATCGAACCTCGGTTCCCCTCTTGCCCAGACCATATACTGGTCACTAAACTGACTGATCAAGGCTCCTTATATAAAGACTAAATAGGCAAAGTACTTTAACCGCGACGAAGTCTGTGAAATATCCATCTCCTTGACACGAAGCCTTATGTCATATTTCACATAGAAGGGCTGCGTAGTTTTATCTGTATGGCTTATGTATGTTTGCAGGAAGAGTTACACGCTATGCCGGACGACAACATTATCTTCTTCAGTGCAAGTTCGAAAAGCGATAGGTTTCAGCTTCACTGAGTTTGTAAACACAGCAACAACTATGTGACGCTCGAGGCTTTTCTGTATTCACTTCGGGATTTGGATACCCGATGTCTAGCTTATCGGGCAAATTTTCTTTTCTTCTGTTTATTCAGAATCGTGCATGACAAGTATACTGGTGTGTCTCTAACTTTCGAGATTGTCAGAAACCTAACACGCCATGGATTACGGAGACCTATGGATGAAATCGACGTCTTGAAACAGAATACCTTCAGCAAGTTTTGAGTTGCTGTCTGTTACTGATTGTTACGAAAAGAACTCTTTTCAAGAATAAGCATGGTGATAGCGCAGATTATCAGATACTGCATACATCATACCAAAACTTCAGGATACTCGATAGCTCATTGGTGTTGTTACTCGACTGCGGATTGAACGACCGAGGAATCCAGGGTAGATACCAGGCAAGGATAAAAGAGTCTCTTCTTCAAAGCGCACAGACCAACCCTGCGACCCACCCTCCTCCTACTCAGTGGAAACTATGGTCTATTATCGCCGGGTAATAAGCGGTCGGAGCGTGAACCTCCCTATTCACTTCCATCTAATTAGTGGTTATGAATGCGCCCGACGTACCTGCCAACATGAACGTGCCTTTGTAATTTGGTGCTGCATCAAACATAAGGAAATCTTTGGCTTGTATAAGAATAATGAGTTTGTGAAACGTTAATAAGAGTGTGGCAACAATGCTTCATATCAGATGCGCAATATCTGTGCTCTTAATGACAGGCATCTTCCACAACAAATGTCCATTATTAAACAGTGTAAATTGGTAGGGACATCCATTCTAAATGAATACAATTTGGTTCACGGAATTAATTTCTTAATAAATATAGACCGAAATATCCAGCATACGAGTCACAAAGTAAGCAGCAGAAGTTACATGTAGTGAAATGAGGTTGGTACTCGGAAATATCTGGATGAAGACGGACACACGAAGTACGTTGACCACCTTCGCTTGGATCATTTGGAGAGAAGGATGAATATTTCCTGACTTGTTGACTGGCAAAAACAAGTTGGAAATTTTCTGCGTGTTTCCGCGAAGCCCTCCCACTCTCTCCCCGTTCTGTAACCTCCTTTGAACGGATCCTCTGGCAGCTAAATCCAATCCACACGACCAGAATCAACAGGAGCCCACACTGACATCACGGTCTATTAAATGACCATTTGATAACTGCCTACGTTATTTAGGGTCGAGATGTGAGATGAATTTCAGTAACTTGGCAATATATTGCCTAAAATTGGGTGGCATATTTTGGAGTGAGACGGACTGATTGATTCGTGGTTTGTTTAAAGGTGTCTTACTATACACATACGTTGGATCAAGTGGTAGGACTCACCCCAAAGCCAATTTTGAAAACAGCACATTAAATCAATTGCCACCCTCTCGTAGCACAAACAGATTGGTCCAGTAAGCCCCACTGAAGAAATCTGAAATCATACAGTTACAGGATATCCACGCCACTGATTTCAAAATTTCTAGGAGGGCAGCTTTATATATCACGTGCGGTGCAGTTACTTTGTGTTACTACTTTCCGCAGTGGTCAAAATTTCAATTCAGACTCAATCACAGGTACCTTCCACTGCTCTAAAATGCTACCATTTCCATTTTCTAACCATAATCTCTATCAACAACTAACTGCTAACAATCATATTCAGACGCAGTAAGAAGCCTTCTCCAATACTCCTTCTATGCACTCGCATGTTTCCTAATTGCTTCAGTCACTGAGATCTTACTTATTAACCCTTTACCTGCTAATGTGGAGGACATGGTGAGCTCCGAATAATGCTAACAAAGGTAGATGTGATTTAACTTGGCGTTTAAAGGGTTAAAATTATTTATAGGTCCTTCTCTTGTGAAGGACATTTTTTGTAGCCAATTCAGTAACAAAACTCAAAATGAAGGAACTGGAGTCAGATTATATTAATAGGAGTTTTATGTAGGAAATCTGAACTTACATTACTGCTGTAACCAGGTGTTATGTCAGAATAAAGTGTAAGTTGGTCTTACTCTTTCTATCTGAATTATAAGTTCTAGGGAGCTCAAGACAGTCTATTTAGGTATTTCTGAGCTAATAACATGCTAAAGTACAGCAGGAGGTGTTTGTGTAAATCTGCTGTAGGAAGAATACGAGTTTAGAAAATTAGTTTTTATTCTACATAGTTATATCTGTCTTGGAAACGATAATTTAACCCTCTAAATTCGAATGGAAGACTGCTATAGGTGTGATGATACCAGAGGCTGTTTAATGCAATTTTGACCTCCTGATGGTGAGCACATGTGCTCTAAACATGTAGAGGCATGAAATAAAACTTACTGTGAAACAAATTTTGTGCATCAAGTTGGCTAAATACTGAGATAAATAGTTATATCTGTCTTGGAAACGATAAATTAACCCTCTAAAGACGAATGGAAGACTGCTTTATTTAAAGTCTCAGTTCGTTCCGCGCAGTAAGCACTTTTCATCTCGGTTATAAAAACCAGTCAGTTTGTGCTGTAAGTGGCACAAGTCGCTGTTTTTCTCAGATAAGTACAAAACACGAAAATTGTGGGCAGAGCATACAATTGTTGAATGTTAAATCTGTTGGTGCATCACGTAACAACAAGGCTTTAAAAGGTTAAGAGAGAACGAAAATGTACTTCTACACTATCAATAGAACTAAGTAACTTATAACTGTAACGTTCCTAGTGCGGTTGGCCAGCAACATACGTAAGGCGTGTTTTCATTTACGCGCGATGGGTTTTCGGTGTGAGAACAATAAACGTATTTTCTTATCATATTATCGTTGCTGTTTCCATATATCGGCGTGAAATATCATGTCTAATATGATGATACAGTTTACTCGCAACTGGTGCGGACATATCATATAATGGCAAGGTAGGTGAATGGTATAAATTCTGAAACAATTTGGACTGGTAGCATAGTTGTTTTTGGCTATGAGTTAGAATGAAAAATATCCCATAAAAACCGAACAGAGTACCCAAAAAGGTACCTTTAAAGCAAATACATAAATTTCCTGTATAGAAGTTCCACGTCTTTTAGCCTATCGGCAGTCCAGCAATATTAGGTCACACAAAAAGTGGGATCACTGAAGGCGGTCGAAAAATGTGGAATGTTTAAATAAATAATTTATGTATTGTAGAAACTGTACCTGTTTGGGTATTTTGTTTAAATTGGTGTATACTGTAGTGAAATATTACAAAATTATCCCTCCAAAACAATTAAAACTTTTCTGAATATCAGTGAATAACAGAAGTTGAAAGTGAAGATTACATACTTGCGTCCGCATGTGTTGATAATGAAGTTTCCCCCTCATATATATACACACACACACACACACACACACACACACACATATATATATAACCTGTAAACTGGGACGGACTAATTTTGACGAGAAACTCTTTGTTAAAATGCAAAACATGGCTAAAAAGTTAATTCCAGACGGAGTTTGAATTTATAATAAAACCGGTGGCTTCGCATTTGAAGGATCTAGTTTGTTAGAAACCCCTGTATATCTCGTACTGCTGTTAAGGGAAATAACTTTCTTTGCCCCTCCATACCGTATGAAGAAGACCGACAAAATTTCTTAGAAGAATATTCTGTCTCAAAGCTGGAAATTCATACTTTACTCTGTAGCGTTTTTATAGCAACTGTACTTACAAAGAACACCAAAAAGACAATGACTCTCACTTTGTCTTCAAAATTACGTAGTATTAATCATTGAGTGTACAGTAATATTGACGACTCGTCGTGTAGCGTGTTCCTTGAAAACTAGGACAGTCAGCTAGATACTCGACTTGTCAGTTTCCTTGCTTTTCAAACTTTAAAAGCATACTGGTACCTACGGTGTATATTTCACCGCCTTAGTGCTAAAGAACTTTACACTCTGGCTGCAGTCACGTTTGTTATATCACGTGAGTCCCAGTTTAAACTGCCATTATTTATCTAACTTTGTAAGAGAGAGGCAAAGTTTTTCTGTGGTAAAGTATCTGAACTAATTAATATTAATTACATGAACTACAGTCTTTTATAGCTCAAGAAACGTGGCGGCTAATTGCCTTGTCACAAGCATCACCCACGGATTTCTAAAACTTTAACAAACATATGCAAACAACTGTCATATAATTAACGATACAATTTTTAAATACATTAAAATCTTACTTAGTATTAGATTATATTGAATTATGTTATATTCTATTGTTGTTAATCATAGCGCAACTGTGTGCACTTGGCTAAGATTATTGAAATTTAACTGTAATGCACGGAACGGAAAATATAAGAACCACCCACAATGTCCTAACCTGCGTTGCAGTTGAATCCATCTTTCGCTTTCAAACATTTTCATCAGATTAATTTTTATAATATCTTCGTTTCTACTCCTGTCCCTCCTCAGTGACTGCTTTCGTTGAAGTTTCCCGATAATTTTTTTTATTATAATTATTACGATTCTGCGTGAATGTTAGTTTCCGCCGCGGTGAGGCCTTCACTCTTCTGGGATATTATGCAGAGTTGACTGGTGGGTAGTTAGTCCAATCAAAAAGGGCCAGGCAGTCTTAGACTGTTATGTTGCTGGAACCTTTAGAATGGGACTGACAGTTTGTCCCAAAAAGTCGGTAACTAATTACCAATGAACGCTGTGCAAAATGTCAGAAGAGAGAAGATGTCATCTCACAGTGACTCTAATTACGTCTCCTATCTACAGCCATGCACATTCACACGGTAGTGGCTAAAATAAACTTTTTTCTTCACTTTCAAAACTGCCTGAATTTGTTACACGTCAAACACTGTGCCAGATCTTCATGCTTGCACCGTGCATCAATGATAATTAAACACTTTATTATCCAACAAATGCACAATATATAATATGTAGCTACAATTAAAATTATAAAATATTTAAAAGTTCTCCAACATGTTTCGGATCACAGAAGATCCATCATCAGGGAGCCTTGTACAGTGTTTGGCTAAAAATTACAAGAATGATTCTTTCGTGTCCGTTGACATGGACAAGTTTGGTGTTATGGCAGCATATTCTGACCCGTTGTACGTGTGTGTAGTTCACTGTACATGAGTGCCTTCCTATACAGTGAACTACACACCCGCACAACGGGTCAGAATATGCTGCCACAACACCGACCTTGTCCATGTCAACGGACACGATAGAATCATTCTTGCAATTTCTAGCCAAGCACTGTACAAAGCTCCCTGATGATGGATCCTCTGTGATCCGGAAGATGTCGGAGCACTTTTAAATATTTTATAATTTTAATTCTATCTCCATATTATATAGTGTGCATTAGTTGGATAGTAAATTCGCGGATAAGTTCTCAGTGCCAGTTTCGTGTATAATTCAAAACATTTACGGAAACGTGGTTGTCGTTTAAGTATAAAGGTTATCATGTTTCGCTTATAAATGTCAAGGACAGAACTGCAGCCGTGGGTGGACTGGCTTAGCGATAAGCGGCCTTGATATCAGACTACAGAGTTCGTTGAAATAAGTGAACTGGGTGGTTTGTACTCAGTCATGTCCGACGGTTATTGCATTGTCTTGTATATTTCTCATCCCCCATTTTTTTTTCTGAAAATCTTGAGTGTACTGAAACTCTTAATTTTGAACCCATGCCATAGTAGAGAGACTAGGCCAATCATCCACCACGTCTTTTGCCTAGCAATGAAAGAGTGATGATGGCGTAAAGAAACGCTGCTCGCGGTAGATCCTGTAGTGAAGACTGGCCCTTGTCGGTGCAAATAATTCTTGTGAATTCCGATAATATGATCCAAATTAATTCTCCATAAAACGCCTATTTTCATATTTCGTTAGCAGGCACTAGTTCAGAGAAGCTAAGGAAAAACCAACATAAACCTCTGCAAAATAAAGTATGTACTTGACATTGGTATTGGACTTCACATACTGGATGGCGTTGTCCGTTTGAACGCTACGTTGGACCAATATGAAGTTTCCGCACTAGGCTAAACGTGTATACAGAACATCTGATGTTCGTGTGACTGTGCATCCCTAATATAAAATGACATGTGAGATCAACTGGATGCAACAATTGTGATTTATTAATAATCCATTAGCTCAACATGTTTCGGGCAACATTATGCCCATTTTCAGGAGCGCTAAACCTTACATTACTGGATATGGTTTTCAGCACTTGATGTGTTAGCTGGTGTCTTTGGAAGCCGGGGAGTGGGCCGTATGCAAACTGCCCGCTCCCCGGCTTCCCAACACACCAGCTAACACATCAAGTGCTGAAAACCGTATGCAGTAAAATACGGTCTAGCGCTCCTGAAGGTGGGCATAATTATGACCGAAACATGTTGAGCTAATGGAATATTAATAAACCACAATTGTTGCATCTAGTTGGTCTCACATGTCATTTCAGTGTATACAGTGTTCCATGAAGCGGAAACATTCAAGAACACATAATCGCATTTCAAGACTAACATGTACTTAATTTATATATACAACTAAAGTCCCTACTCTACACAAAAAGCAGTCCGTGTCCGATAAAAAGACAAGTTAAAGTTACACCAATATTACTCCCGAATTAAGAAGGGGGCTGTTCCGACAAAAGAACTGTAAGTTGACAGCGCCCTAAGTCGAAAATACCGTATACATCGACTATCTGCTGCCATTATTGGTCACAGCAAAATATATATATATATATATATATTGCTATGATACCACCAAGTATATACTGTACATATACTGCACATATACTGTACATACACTGTATATATACTGTACATATACTGTATATATACTTGGTGGTATCAACAAAATATAAACACGGAACAGACACCTAAAGAAAGTAATTTCTTCAGCACGCAGCAAAATGACAAAACCAAAACATAAAAGAACCAGGCATAACTACGGCTTTTACGCATGCGCATGACATCAGCCAATCGTGGGGCTTACCGACTGTATTACGGTTGTACGTATGAGTGTTCCTAGGTCGATAGTGACGCTGAATCGGGGATGACCTGTATGGGGAAATAATTTGTGTTCCTTCTGACAATATACGGAACACTTAAGGACACTCTATGGGCAAAATACAACGTTTCTTAGTGAGATGGAGGGCAATACGCGCAATTACCACCGGGACTTGGAAATTAACTCTAGGGACTGTAGATATTTATTTAAAACGATGGTTTGAACCGTGTTCATAACTGTAACCACTGAGCACTCTCCTTAGGTGCACTGTCTGTAGTCTGCTTGCATGTGGCGCTGTGCAGTCTGGTCGATAAATACTAATATTTCATAAGATACCCTACAGATACAAGCAGCCGTGTTCCACAATATTCTTCTCCGCGAAATTCTCAAGAAGTATTATGATACCATTCATATTTTTAAACCATTTTTCCTCAAGAAATGTCTGTTCCACGGGGAACAGAACCCCGATTATACGGATGCCCAGTCCGCAGCCAAAGTACTATAACAAATGAATTACCCGTCCCATGTATTATTATTATTATTTTCCATGGCTCGACAACCCTTGTGGCCATAGGTCTCCTCACTGTTGAGGTTCCGCAATCAAACTCAGACACACCACAATCGGTAGGACTCCTCTGAACGAGTGATCGGCCCGTCGAAGACAAACATCCATGCCCCCGGTGGTTTCAAACCCGCAATCCCAGCAAGCGAGAGGCCGTAGACCCATGCCTTAGACCGAATCGGCAATCTTAAATTAAGTGATTAAATACAGAAGTATGGAGTAATAACACAGTGCGTCCTGTAGCAGTGTGAAACGAATCGTCAACCTTGAAACGTCAGCATCGCCTAGCACAGACGACACCGGCTCGATATGCCAGTTTAATAATGTCCTTCCAATATAACATGAAACTGAACGGTGCACCAACTTGTCTCTCCGTTCCACTGTGACATTTTGATAAGAACTTCGTATCAGAACTTTAGCGAGACATCATCCTCTCCAGTGCATAATATCCTTCACGGTTACTTCAAGTTCTTTCATTGTCATTTTTTACTATTCCTTCCACGATTTAAAGTCAAATACGTCCTACGTTACAGAGTGTAATAAAAATCGACTTACATTTCTCAAAGAATCCAGTAGTGTAAATATACTGTGAACAAAACGAGAAATTTAAGTGCTGTCAGAACGGGACAGCAAAGTAAGAAGTGACTGTACGGGGAGAGAGTGGATATGTGAGCTATGGTAATGTGTAAGGGAGGAAACGTGATACGAAATGAAAGGGAGGAAGGATGAATAGTACACAGAAACAACAAATAAAGACAACAAAGGAAGTGTGCTCTGCAAGTAACAGAATACGGCAATAAATGCATACGGTTGCCTTTAGAGTGTAGTGAAATCAATAATAACACAAGAAAACACATCTCACATTTGCGAGATAAAATTTACGAAATAAGCTGCCTGTCACTATACCGGGTCCAGTGATCATAACAATAACCTTGGAACGTGATAATAAATATATTTCCATAGTTTTCTTAATCAGCGCTCGCACTGGTAGCTCCATTATTCCTGGGAATGGGAACTTGGCGCCAGCAAAACTCTGAACGCTCTATCGTAAACTAAGCCACATCAACGATAAGTGCAACTCGACTTGCTACATGCAAAAAAGCAACTGAATGAGTTACAAACTAAGTCACTAACAAATAAAACATCTGATACCGAACAAAATTCCGAAATTACCCTAAAAAACATCTGACCATTAGATATGACTTTCAGCCAGTTCCAACCTTGACCTTCAGAACCTCATTCAGTATGTCTATTTCATACCGACATATCCATATAATACATCTTAGACACACACACACACATATATATATATATATATATATATATATATATATATATATATATATACCGATATAAATTTAGCCCCTCGATAAGTGAATGAAGTCATATTACTTTTAATGCAGGAAATATATAAAGAAAATTTCATAATTTAATTTAATGAAACTAAACACCTATACATGAGTACTGCGCTCTTCTGGGCCGTTATGAACCGTGTAGTGGAAGTTTCTCACCGACGTTTTGGGACAACCTATCGGTCCCATCTTAAATGGTCAATAATTCTTGACCCTTTACGATGGGACCGATAGGTTGTCCCAAAAGGTCGGCATGGAATTACCACTACATGCTGCGTAATAGCCCAGAAGAATGCAGTCCTGATCGACTTCGCGGACGAAGCCTGAAATCTCGCATGTGTACTTATATTTCCTCTTCAGCAATGGAGGATACACACAGGTCACCGACAATGAAGCGACAGATGATTCAATTACTGGTGTGTAAATAGCATGTTTTAATTATTATAGAAAGGGCCTATTTGATATATCAATTTAAATTCATGTAGGACATTTTCCAGTGGAAAAAACAGACAGCTATGATGTCACTTTCATAGATAGATAAAATTCTTCGACATCGATATGTTCGCATCCGATGTCTACAAGAAACGTCATACCCTTTAGCATGATTACTTCGAAGTGAAGATTTTGAAAGATGTACTTCAACAAGACCTGGCATTAATTCATTATCTCCCTCTCCTAGTCACAAGCTCAGCACATCCCGTAACCGTAATATCCCCCCCCCCCTTGTGGCGCTGAGGCCCAACGCGGGCCATGACCTCCTCATTCTTGAGGTTTCTAGATCACACACGAAGATGCGCCACTGTCGGTAAGACTTCTCTGGAAGAGTGATCAGCTCGTCGCAGAGACCTTTACCTGACAACACACAACACTCACAATAGACATCCATGCCCCCGGTGGGATTCGAACCCACAATCTCAGCAGGCGAGCGGCCTTAGACCTACGCCTTAAACCGCGTGGCCACTGGGACCGGCGTATCCGTAATGTTACTGCCCTGATAGTGCTAGGTGTCCTGCACCAAGCATTTCTCTTTCAGTCAACTATGAACTGCAGCTGGTATTACGTACATTCAGCATGCTGTCACGGACAGCCGCCGCCAACAAGAAATGGTCCTCTTCTTTGAACGTCAGGCAGCCAACACTTCACCGTGAAATGTGCCGTCCTACAAAACCTTCACTTCGGAAATTACCGAATTTTTGAACAATTTTGGCGTAGTCCCCTTCGAGTGATATATACTATTCTACAGCTAAAACTTGCGGAGAAAATAACTGGTCATGGCACAAAATAATTGAGTGTAATTAAATAAAGAAGCAATGCAAGTCCATAAAACGTTGCTCAAAGAAAGAGTTTATTGTGGTTCACATGTCTGGGTGTTCATGAAGTACATGCCTCTCCTGTGACTACGTAACGAGCTGGGCACAGGCGCTCATGCCACACGTCTAATGTGTCCAGAGCACAGACATAAACACACCCCACGATGTCACGTAATGAAATTTTTAAACAAAAAAAAAAATCGAATCAGTTTTCAGGTTTTAGCTCCTACTGTAAGTGCTGGGATCGCGGCGTTATGGGTTGTAACACGCGTAGTCTTGGAGGTGGAGGGAGACAAGTGTGAGGAACATTCTGCAGCTTTCTGTCTTCTACCCTGCAGAAGGCGACAGTATGAACCATTAATCACAATGTTAAAGGAAATCATGTATCTAAGACATTTTGTCCACACAATTTACTTACATGAAATAATTTGAAATGCCAACTTGATGCAACATGGTAATTTTGTGTGTACGTGTGTACGGAGCGGATGGTGCCGTGCGGCACCATCCGCACCGTAAACACGACCTACGCAGCGGCTCTCAAGACCACCACCCATCCAAAAACTCGGTGCAGAAAACCATATGCTGCAACTCAACATCTAATGCTCCTGATGATTGGCGTATGTACCCGAAACATGTCGAGCTAAGAACACATCAACAAAATTACCATGTTGCATCAAGTTGCCGTTTCAAATTATTTCATGAGGAACATGCACCGTCAAACAACCTTCAAATTTACTTACACTTTTCCGTAAGTTTTTCGCGGCAAACAACGATTCAATTCCTAACAAATACAAATCGAATGATCCTCGTAACGGAAACAATTGTACGTTTTCTGTGAAGCAGGAATGGAATTCTTAACACATTATTTTAAAGGCCTTCAGATTTTCAAGTTTTAATATCTTTCTTAAATACGTATTCCTCAAAATGTAAAACCACGAAGATGAAATTGTAGAAGCAGATCTTCTTCGTTGACAATAAAATAAATCCTTGTTTTAGAACATCCTGTATGAGGTTGTATCTTACAGCACAAACACATATCAGGAGAATACCTCACATTACTCTCATATTACACGCTCATAGGCGCGATCGCATAACTGCGAAAAGCGGCTATTAGTTTCGTCATGTCCGTCCGTATGCCCTTTTGTCCGTCTGTTCGTATGGAAAACTTGGCTTCCATTGCACGGTTTTTCGTGAAATTTGTTATTTCAGTATTTTCGAAAATTTGTCTAGAAAATACAAGTTCAACTGAAATCGGACAAGAATAAGGGGTACCTTACATACAGACAAATATACTTTTTTATCGCATCTCGCTCAATTATTTTTAAAACGAGAAATGTTCCAGGCAAACTTATAGAGAAAATCAAAACACACACTGTAACTCCAATAACTTTTTTCCCCCCACAAATCCTGCTCTTTATGAGATAATGTAGAAAAATACTGTAGTGAAGGACGGGCCTCACATGACAACATAACGCATACACATTACACGCTGGAAATATAAGGCTACAAACACAATCTTAGAATAGGTAATAACGGTAAAGGTAAAGTGATCCCGTTACAGGCCCGGTGTGGCCCAGAGGGTGGGTACAGGTATAGCTCTACTCTTCCATGACTGCAGCACTAGAAGGGGTGAATGTCCAACAGCACGCCCCGGCCGCAATTTACCCCCGGGAAAGACCCTTTACCCATTTTACAGGAGACTGGGTGGGTCCCAGGGCCGGTCTGGACGGGCGGAAAGTCTCGTTCCCACCGGGATTCATCCCGGACCGTCCAGCCCGTAGTCAGTCGCCATACCGACTGAGCTACCGGGCCCACCTTAGAATATGTACTACTTTTCTACAGCAACAAATGGTTGTACGAACACGCCTCAATGATACGTGCTACGTACACTGCCTCTCTAGGTAATATATGGCACATTACGGTAAGATTCCAGTGCTTATGTAATTACGATGTCTGTCCTTCCAAGTAGGTAATTCAGTTTTCGCCGATTATGAATTAATAACACGCAGAACTGCAGGGGTAGCTGGCCCTGCAGTTATGCGTGTTATCCCCGAGGATGAAGAATGTCAAGGAATGTGAACCATCTGGTTTAGATGCCAGCAGAACGTATACGAGTAATATAAGTGCTCAACCAGACACAAAACTAGAAACAGAAGAACGCATGAAGTCTTACTTATTGTACGTTCGTAGCTGCTTACCGACGTTTCGGGACAGCTTATCGGTCCCATCTACAACAATCAAGAGGGTTTCAAAATTTGGGTCCAAGCTTTATTTTATGCACATACTTATGTCTATCGTGCTACAAATCGGAAGGTCGCTGGTTCGATCCCAGATGGTGTCAGTGGATTTTTCATTAACATAAAATATTTCCGATCGCACTATGGTCCTGGGGTCGATTCAGCCACTAATAGAAATGAGTACCAGGAGTATTTCCTGGGGGTAAAGGCGGCCGGTGCGTAAGGCTGACAACCTACCACCATCCTGCGCCGTCGTCACGAAATGTGAGAACCTTAACTTCCTCGAACCCTCTGGGCCTGTTCAGGCCTGTAATGGGACTGTTTTACCTTTACCTTATGTCCACGTCTAAGAGTGAGGATTCTTTCAAAGGAAAAATATGTTAATTTTACAGATAATCATGTAATAGCGGAAAGAAGATTCGTTATATTTTTCACGTATATCGACTTCATTCCGTCATGAAAAGTCTGAAACAATTCCGCAACTTCTCACTCTGCTACTGAGAGATGCGTTTTAATATCACCTCACAACAGAGACACACGATTCCTGGTTGTATTTTGTCTGAGAGTTTCCGACAAATTTCCTACAGGAAACTCTTACTTTAAATTTTCTGCACTACGTATGTAACATACACGACACTAAAGCAAACCGACATATACCTTTACAAGACAGGAAATATAAGCATAACCTAACACTGAGGCGCGTTCTTGCAACCATTGTTGCAGTGGAAAAGCAATAATTAATACATAATCTGACTGCATGTGTTTGCATCCTTAGGTACCCAGCATGCAGTACGAATGGACATATTGTCATCTTTGGCCTGCCCGGCTATAAAATGTTTTTCCACATTATCTCATAAACGGCATTTTCGACAAAATGTTGATGAACCTAAAACGTGTTTTGATTTTCTCTACCAATTTTGTCTGAAACATTTTTCATTCTAAGAAGAATTAAGCGAGATATGTTCAAACCGTATATTGGTCTTCATGTAAAGTACACGTTACTCGTGTCAGATTTCAATGAAACCTGAATTTTCTTGATGGGTTTTCGAAAAATATTCAAATATCAAATTAAAATAAAAATCCGTCAAGTGGGACCGGAGGATTTCCACACGGACAGACAGACATGACGAAGGTAATAGTCGCTTTTTTTCAATTCTGCGAATACGCCTAAATAAGCAACTTCGCCGAATCTACAAAATTTAGTACCAATTTTAGTCACAATTGCAGCGCTATTCTCTGTCTGTCCGCTCCTTAGAAATATGTTTCAATGCCTAATAGTACTGAAAAAATTTTTCTGACATATGTATATATGTGTACTGCCTGTAGCTGAGACTGCATGTGTACTGAATGCCAAGAAATTCGTTAGCAGTCATTCCTGAGGGCAAGAAATGTTTTATAGGTTGTAGTGAAGCAGACGTGAGTGTTGGGGTAGAGAGGTGGCAAGGTTACTGTCTGAAGAATCTAGGTCAATAGCGTAAAAGAGGCTCCGACGTGGCTGAGAGAGTACGGCGTCATGCTTGTAGCGTCATACACCAATACGTCGCAATCGATTATTCCCGAACAACTTTGCCACTTGTTTCACGCCACATACAGTGAATACCAGTATATAAAAATCTGTTCGCCAAGATTTCAGGCACACGCTGATCCATCGGCTCAAACATCCATTCATTTATCCAGTCACTAAATCACTCAACGTCAATCCAACAATAATTTAGCTGTCATTTGCACACGAATAATCCATCCACCTCCGACACACTCAGAAGGTCTTTGTTTAAAAACTAACAGACGTTGAGCTTGCAATAAATTATCTTCTTTCAAAAGTTAATAGCATTGCATAAAAGAATTTACTACTCTATCACTACCCGGGTTAGTTCAAACCACACAGACTCTCCATGAACCGCGTATTTAAACTGTACTCTTTAATAAAAAAAGGAAGTAAATGCGTCAAAACAGTAAAATTTATAATACACAAAGCAATTAAACAACAACAATATTAACATCTCAGGAGTAGTTCTACTTCCCGATTACCTATTTTAATATTATCATCAATACCTGGCGCTCAGACTCTTTCATTCGCTATGGTTTTACTACTGAAATTATCTATAATTTCCAATCACTTTCACTTGTTTTAAAAAAATCGGAATAATATTAAATCAAGCACAGAAAACATGAAACTCTTGAATATCAATTATTCCCTTCTCTGTTCTTCTTCACTAATCTCACATTCGAACATTTCCGTTATCATTAATTAAACAAACACCCTCAATATATTTGCATATTCTTACCTCAAACAATAAGACAAAACACTCTGCTAGCATGCACAGACGATAAACCAAAATGCCACCCCTGTCTGCAGTACCCAACTAACACTGACTACAGAAGGGAGGGAACCAAGAGTCTGTGTGAGTAATGAATGTTTTATGACGCAGGAAACATCAGAAGAAGCTTTGTCTACCTGACATGACGCTCTGTTTCACGTTTTAAGTAATTCTGGCTTCATCGTCCCTCGACTAACAGCACTTTAAATATTTTGTACCGCTATGTATTAAGTCCTACACACTAATACATACGTAATACGTAGCGAAACGTATTACTACTAACCAGCAAGCTGCCTAAAGCATTAACACTTCAGAGCTGCATCTGGGAGGTGACCAATTTGAATCCCCGGGAGGACACTATCTATCCTAAAGTTTATCATAGTCTATAAAAGGCAAATGGCGGTAAAGCACCCTAATTTAGACCAAGCCCATTTATTTTCAATTCCATTTCGATTCACTGTTCACCATACATTATAGTACTGACACTATACAATTTTCAGGTAATGACAGCGTCGTAAAATACGCCTCAAAATATTATACATCTGCTTTTTAAAAATTTAACATACTTTTACACTCTAGTATTACTTCAAACTTCGTTCCACTGAATGACAGTTACACCGTCACGTGTTTCAGAGCTACCTGAAAAGTGAACGCAACGGGAAAGTCATCAATCTTGATTTTTCGCCTACAAAAATACATGCACAATGATGTGTACACATACAAGGTCTGTCACGGAATATCCGGTAGAGTTTTCTTGTGTAACGCGTGGCAGGTTTAACCAACTTCATCACGTAATGTCATAGCTGAGACTCCAAAACTCGCTCAGATATAAAATTCTCCTTCTTTTATGCAACTTGTGGTTTCCCCACGTTTAGGGGGGGGGAGAGAGAGAGAGAGTAATCGATTCTACATTATCACACTATATTGCTTTAAAGCCATTTTAATATTATCCTCTCTATCACACCTGTGTTTAATTACAAACATAAAATCCGAATAACACAACACTTATTCGAATTTTATAGTCATAATTACACTGACCGACTCTGCGAGGTTATCTAATTGGTCTCCAGCATTCAGTGCATCCGATTGAAATTATATTATTTTACTTACACTAAAAAGGAGGAAGGCTAACTGGATTTGTCGCATCTTCTACAAGAACTGCATTCTAAAACACATTATAGAAGTAAAGAGAGAGGAAGGATAGAAGTGACCGAAAGACGAGGAAAACAACGTAGGCAGCTACTGGATAACCTTAAGGAAACGAGATGTTACTGGAAATTGGAAGAGGAAGTGCTAGATCGCCCTCGCTGGAGAATTCGTTTTGGAACAGGTTGTGGAGCTGCCGTAAAACAGACAATGTGATGAAAGAATCAATGTACAGTACCTGCTGTTAATTGTAACCACTCCCATGCCTGCTACACTCTCCGTCCTCCCCGCTTTTGGACATTGTACACGCTCACCCTACATCCATTGTTTGCCCTGACTCATTCAGTATGTTAAGTGAGATTTCTTAAGGTATACGAGTGGGGGTTCATCGGATCTGATGAAGTGCTCATTACATTCCTTTTATTTATTTTTAGATCTGAAGTAGAAAGCCCGCATTTTCAAGTTAATCAACTACCAATTTTTCGACCTCCTACTTTTACTCGAATTCAAATCTCAAACCCGTGTGGGGTTGTCAGTTATTCTTCATCGGGCGCTTCCCCAGGTGGCGGATCGGGGAACGCTCTCTAGATATACAGGGTACTAGAAAAGGTAAAGGTAAAGTGATCCCGTTACAGGCCCGGTGTGGACCAGAGGGTGGGTAGAGTTATAGCTCTACTCTGCCATGACCGCGGCACTAGAAGGGGTGTGTGGTCAGCAGCACGCCCCGGCCGCACTTTAGCCCCGGGAAAGACCCGGTACCCATTTTACAGGAGGCTTGGTGGGCCCCAGGGGCGGTCTGGACAGGCGGAAAATCTTGTCCCGACCGGGATTCGATCCAGGACCGTCCAGCCCGTAGTCAGTCGCTATACCGACTGAGCTACCCGGCCCACATATAGAGGGTACTGGGGAAATAAAATACCCAGGGCGGACCTGAAAACTGACCTAAGACGGGCTACCCAGAAGTAATCAGGAAATAGGCCGAAGTGGTAACGGCAAGTGGGAAGCAGCTCTTGCAAAACTGACTATACGTGGAGATGAATGTAATCGGTACAGATATAGATCAGAAACCGACAGGCGAAGATGGGAGCCATCGTGTCGGCTGTCGCACTGCGATGTGTAGGGAAAGGAGAAACCACAACGTTACGATCTCAAAGCAGCAACCAAATCTCATATAATAGGAACCAAAAGTCACTTCATTCCAGAACTAAGAATCTGTGCTGTAGGTGACCTTACTATGAGCAACCTCGCTTACACTGCTCGCTTACAGGAAAGTCCGTGTCCAACCCTTTTTTTCCGTACAGAAATTTCCACTTTATTTTTTTTTTTTCGTCTTGGTTTCAAGGTTTGCTTGTGTAAGGCTATTGCCCTTCACCCTGTATTATATAATGAGACTTCATGTTGCTCCTGCATTTCAGAAAATAGCTAAACAGATTATTACTTAAAGCAGATGACCAACTAGAAGCAACAATAACAATTTATTGATCTTCAAATTAGCTCAACATGTTTCGGACAATTCTTTGCCCATCCTCAGGAGCGCAAGATTGTGATTTACAGCGTGTGGT
>Ga0136643_10002094_pt1 | contig 25430 bp, 10 predicted proteins | sample TergutLab28metaG_FD_96883 | JGI IMG/M metagenome (GOLD analysis project Ga0136643, IMG submission 96883) | Labiotermes labralis P1 segment gut microbial communities from Petit-Saut dam, French Guiana - Lab288 P1 (version 3) (version 3) | ecosystem: Host-associated > Arthropoda: Insects >... | reverse complement strand
GTGCCAACTTTTGCGGATAGAGGGTTGTCACGTGGTCAGCGCAACGGGTCCCCACAGCCGTTAATCTCTGTTTTCTAGACCTGGAGCCGCTACTTTTTTCATTCAAGTAGCTCCTCAGTTGACTTCACGAGGCTGAGTGAACCCCGTTCCAGCTACTCAGAAAATCTGGTAGCGCCGGGGATCGAACCCGGGACCTCTATCTGTAGCCAGAAACTCTGACCACTAGACCACAGAGGCGGTCACTAGGAGACCTAGCATTTCTCAAATGTCATGCAAGTCGTAATGCCGTGCGGAAATTTCACTTCGTATTCCTACCTGACGAGTAAGTCTCTGCAGGCGATGTCGCTTCTGACTTGTATTCGGGAGGTTTCCATTTCGATGTCAGACCTGAAACAGACTATATCGATAGCTTGCATGGTTTTACTCATTATATTCAGGCGATTGCCGAGATGGTTCCTTAAAATAGACCACGACTGCTCCCTTTTTCCATCATCCTGCTAGACATTAAGTAGCCACTGTAGGTGATGTAGAATTATTAAATACCGTACGATACTAATGTTCAGTTTGATCGTGCTTTGGAAATACAATGAAATCTGCCTCATATCTATTACACTTTTACATGTACTAACTCCAGGCCTTGAAATGTTTTATATTGCGGTGTTCCAAAAACTGTTCCTTTTTTTAGTACTGAAGATACACGTGTTATGTACACCGACTGTACAAAGTGCACCCACAAATGGTACTGTATATAGGGTCCGTCCTGCTACATTCCCTGTTCGCGTATTTCTTCCCTTAAGCAGTTTAAGGATTCTGTAATGTGTTGCACAGTTACTCATTTCCTGCCTTCAGTTTTCTGTTGAATCAGTTTACACCATTACGTATAATTACATGATTAATCCAGAAGCTACTGTCTGAGAATTTATTTGGTGCGGTCGTACAAAACTGTAAGTTTTTCTTTACAACTAGGTTTCAAGGAAATAGCGGCCATTTTCTGTATTGTCCGAATTGTCCAACGCAGTTTAACTTTAGATTCTGTCAATACGCATTTCAGCCGAGAAGCGCATATTGTGCGCGTTTACAGCATACGTCCTAACCCAACGCGAGGTTAGTAGCCTAAGTTCCCATATAGTTTGCCTGTTATAAAAGTGTTCGGTGTTTGTGGAGGTTCTGTAAAGTGCTGGCTTGTTCTGCCTTTATATGGACCCTGTTAACCACAAACATTTTGTCCACCACTCTGGTGCCAATATAGAACTGAGCTAGTGAATGTGCAGAACGCAACATTTTGAGTTGTGCAATGAACTTGGAAGAGCTCATTTCGAAAACCTTTTGTAAACTCAGAAAGTATAAAATAATCTACAACTATTTTATTGTACATTTTGCTAACCAATCCCTTCTTATTATCCCAACTAAATGCACATAAAAAGTTAAATACATATATTTACCACAATAGCAGGAACCAAAATATATTAATGTGCTACAATTAAGGGTTTTAACTAGCATTTTTGAGAATTTAAGATGCAGAAGGGCGAAATACAGATTGTTTTAAACATTGTAGCAGCCGTGCAAATTTAAAAAAAAGGTATATTTTACATTTTATAGCACAGCCTATGTAACAACATTGCAAAGAGCGTACAGATTTTGAGCAAGTAACGCTGTGGTCTCCCTGAAGGTGGTGTAACAAACACCGAAACATGTAGTAGGTAACTGGTGATAAATATGTGTATTTAATATATTATGTGCATTTAGTTGGAATAATAATAAGTGGTTGACTGCAATAATGCAAGGTATTGCAAGCTTCAAAATAATTTACTAAACAGTTAATTGACGTTTCGATCACTGCGTCTTACTGGGATGTTTTTGTTTAAGCAAACATGACATTTTTTCTAAACACGTAGCTGTGCATAGTTATAACAATAATTATTATTATTAACTGCAATTGGGTTGTTACCCGGTGGCAGTGGTTATTTTACATGTATACAAAACACGAAATTGGTTACTACTGAATTTAAGTCGGGAGGGCTACATGAGAAGCATGTAGTGGCAACTTGGAATCTTGGGAACCATCTCAGCATTTGCTTATAGACAAAAGGAAAACAAGAAAAACCTTTGTCGAGGTGGCGGGTCGCAGGACCTTCAGAATACTGACCTCTAGCCAGTAGTCCGGCATCTACAGTGAAAAACAGCAATACACACATTGTAAAACAAATACACATAAGATAACAAAAATAAACACAAGACAACTACAACAATACACACGGCCAAACCAACAACAATTTCACACAAGACAACTTAAAACTAGCAACAATACATGCGAGACAAATTAGAATACAACGTGTACACAAGGTAAAAACACCCAAGTAAGAGAGTACTGTGTACAGTTTATTGTAATTGTTTTTTTTTATCAAAAACAGTTAACAAGAAATTGTGACAGGGCTCGAGGTAAACGACTACATTCCAGGTGTTCTTTTTACCCTGATAAAGATTAAATCGCAGAATTTTTTAAGTCCTGTAGCGGCTGTGTTGATCCTATCAAGCACAGTGATGTCAGCCTGCTGTAACATTAAAATCTTTGCATTTTGGTAACAGAGCCTGCCTTCTTCTATTTCTTGTGATTCTCGAAGAGAGCAGCAAGTATTTCCCAAAAGAGGGAGTCTTTTTAATACAGATTTTGGATGCTGTGTTTCAAGTAGAAACTGAGTTGTATGTATGTTTGTTACATGAATTCCGTGACTCAAAGAGTCAGTCTTGTGTGCCGCATGAAAGGACTGGTTTACAGTACTGAGAAAAGTTTCATGGATTACGAGAAATAATCTAAAAATATTTCGCTGTCATGTTAGTGTATTTTCAATTGAAAAGGTTCTATAGACATAAATAAATTCAGGAAAACACAGGACGTTAAAGTCGTGTAGATGCAGTTCCAAAAAGTGTTTCTCGGTAATTGACGGGTTTCTTTGTTACTTCTGATTGGAAACATTGTTTTAAAACCAAACACTATTAATTAGCTAAGGTACACACCTTATATTTGCAACTGGTCCTGCATTTTAGTAACACTGAGTGCATTCCAAAGAAATTCTAATGAGAGCATAAAGAGAAATATAAGACATACAAAGAAATATTGCCCCCCTTAAACACATGATGGGTTAATGAATGAACGAAATAATTAACTGCACGGAATAATGCTCTTTTAAGAAACTAGTAATCACAATGAAAGTCAAGAAAATCCTCTCCTTTTGTGGAACCCGCAGTTTAATTCCCGTGTTGACAAAAGTCCGACTCTGGTCCCTGACCTCAATATTCATTTTCTACAAGATGAGTTTCAGTATTAGCCCTTCACATGTTTAGATGTGCCACATGATTTACCCATCACGTTTTCCTTCTGTACATTTGTATGCAGTTCTCTTCCCTTCTCTATCAACTACGTGACCCACCTATCTCTTTCTCCGTGACTAGAACGCTGTACCTGCATTATTTGGTGAGGGGTTGAATTTTACACACTTTCTTAAGCAGAGTCTCCCAACCTCTTCTTACTTCCTCTCTTTAGGCCAATACATTCTCCTGAGCACGCTGCTCTTAAACACTTCAAATGTGTATTAGTCCCTTCTAAAGGGGAAAAGTTATGCACTCATAAAATACAGGTAAAATTAGTTGTATCTATCTTAATATTTACGCACTTAGATAGCACACTAGAAGACAAAAAATCCTTAGCTATACAGCAGAAACCGTTTCCCAAATTCGGTTTTAAAATGGGATGTGTGAAAGAAAATGCCCTGGATGTCGTCAAAAAAAAAACCTCGATCCCACCTGTTGATCTAGGCGGGACCCCGTGAACGTTTCGCTGTGCGTGACAGCATGCTGAGCGCCCTCTGTTCCAAATGTGAGCGGAATTATTGATAGCACTATGTTAGGGACCCTCGCATTGCTGCAGCTCATAACGTAACAGCAGCAGGTCGCACATTCCATACGCTTACACAAAAGACGTAGAGTTCAGAACTACGTAAGTATGACGTTACATCCCGAAGGTAATTGAAACGAACCAAACTTAGTCATTAATTTCGAAAATTTTACATTATGTCCAAATTTGTGCACGAAACTAATCGAAAAGTGCTGCAAGTTAAGCAGCGTATAATTATTCACCTCAGCTGCACGTAAAATTTTAAAAGTAGTTTTAATCAGCACTGTTAACAGTGGTTTGGACGTGCAGTATTAACAGTGGTTTGGCCGTACAGTATTAACAGTGGTTTGGACGTACGGTATGAAGAGGGGTTTTAACGTACCGTATTAACAGTGAGTTCAACAGTACAGCGTTAAGTGTTGTATGAACATACAGTATTAACAGTTGTTCGAATGTACAATATTAATCGTGGTTTCAACATACTGTATTATCGGTGATTTGAAAGTACAGTGTCTGGTCTGCAGACCAGATAACCACCCATACAGAGTGAAAAATACTAGCGCCGCACAGATACAGTAATTTCTCCTGATGATGGGCACATAGTTGCCCGAAACATGTAGAGAAGTTGAAATAAATATACTAAGAAGTAGTGTGCATCTGGTTGGCTTCATTTGAAAAAGAACTACACACATTTCTTTTTCTGTGGTGCAGCAGCCTAACTCAGGCCTAGGCCGCTTCATTGCTGAGGTTTGTAGGTCGCACACATTTAAACACTTAGGTTCATCTGAACGAATGATCAGCTCATCGCTTAGGCCGCTACCTACACAACACAAAACAAACACGCGATCAACATCCATGCTTCAGCGAAATCCGAACCTCGCGATCCTACATGTGCCGTAGACGGTACGGCCTCCGGGATTGGCAGTACACTGCCTGACAGTTAATTCCCCAATGACGGAATACGTTATACGCAGTGGAACCGTGCTGTAATGTGACAAATGAACCGCATTGCTGTCCTTTCAATCCAGCTGTCCAATTCCAGGACTTAGCATGGCTTTGTGCAAACAAAGCATTGTTGCACCGTATTTAAACTTCTCTTTTACAATGTAGCTACTTTGAATGGACTAATACGTGACGGCGAACTGATAAAGTAACAATTACAGATAGGACGCAAATAAATTGATGATTGACTGGCTACCGAATAATAATTATTATTGCATGTTTGTCCTTCACACGTTTCCAGTTTTTTTAACTCTTAACTGACCTCTTCATTTTAATGCTAAAAGCTAAAGACGTCTTTTACACAGCTGTAACACATCTGTCTTTAATATTTCGAAGAGAATGAAATTTCAAAATATAAGAGTGAGGAAAGCCTTAAACCAAAATTAATGTAGCACGCATACATGGATAACGTCCGTCTGGAATAGAACAAGAATAATGGCCTAAAAGTCGGTTAACAGTTTGGGAAAACGTGCATTACAGGTGTTGTAAAATAATTTATTACGTACTGAACTTATACAACAATTAATGAACTAGAGTTACTGAATTAGAAAAAATGCCTGCAGCCTTCTCACGCCCGTGTTAACAGGATTAAACCTGAACATTTCTACTAACACAAGGGACTGTTTTCGATATACTGTTGGACCATCCTGCGTGTGGAGTTATACTTACATTTTTTGAAGGCAGGGGATCAACTACAGTTGCCTGAAAAAATCTGGAAATTTTTCCTACGGAACGTTAACTTGCAGGCAAACCAAGGAAATACCAATTCACTTAACAAAGACATCACTCGTAATTTATTTTTACTTAACTGCTGTTAATTACGACGAATTCAGTACAGGTTTGAAGGTTCTTTTCGTCTTCGTGATTCATAAATTTCGTTTAGCTATTACGTAGCACATTTCATATTCAATTATCAGTTTCTACACAGCAAGGAATATTCAGGTTATGTGTTTTTTTTGTGCTTACAAAGCTTGCCAAATGTCATCAAGTTTTCTGGCACACTATGCAACATATTCTCGGTAGATGTGGCGTATACTGCCACCAGTTGCTGTAGCGGGAGTGTTCTTTTTCTTGGATACAATCCACGACCCGCGCCACTAAATTTTTTTATGCCATCAACAGGTGTCACATTGTGGAGCGTGCCTTCTCCTTGCCAAAATAACCACTTGTACGGTTACGCTGTAAAAAATGTGTTTACTAAAAGAATACCAAACATACCACATTCATATCTGTGTCAATATCATGTCAATCGATGAACACGTGTCTCAGATATTTATATTTGATTGAAAGGTATTAAGTGCATTCGCAAAATTGCGAAAAGCGACAATTAGCTGCGTCCTGTCTGTCCGTCCGTCCGTTCGCATGAAACAACACGGCTCCAACTGGACGGATTTTCAAAAAGTTTGATATTTGAGGATTTTTCGAAAATATGTCGAGAAAATTAGTTTCATTAAAATCTGACGAGAATAACGGGCACTTTACATGAAGACCAATATACATTTTTTTAATCGTATCTCGCTCAGTTCTTCTTAGAATGAGAAGAGTTTTAGAGAAATATTGTATTAAAACATATTTTATGTCCAATAACTTTTTCTTTTAAATCCTGCGTTTACGAGATAAGTTGGGGAATTATTGTAGAGCGGGGCAGGCCACAAATGCCAATATAGTGAACGCCCATTGCATGCTGGATTTCTAAGTCTACAAAACCACACTACGAAAATGTCATACTTGCTGCTTTTCCACTGCGACAACGGTTACACGAATACACGTCGGTGTTACGTTATACGTACATAACCTGTCTAGTCTTCATTTACTAGAATGTTTCCTGTATATCTATTAACAGCATATCCTTAGCTATGTACGTTTAGTGACACGAAGTAAGGGGAATAACTTCGTGGAAAGGGGCGCTTTTTGATAAACTTATAAAAGCATAGCTGATCAAGAAACTGATATAAATTTGAGGTAATTATCACCTTCAAGGATTAGTCCTTTTTGTCTGTTCTACCTTTAAGGTTTTGAGCTTAGGACGTTTTGCCTGTAGGTTTACCTTGTAACAATATACATCAGGTACAAACCCCTTCGCTAAGATATATTCATAGCCGTCGTGTTGTCGGTGTTTTGTTTCATTACAAAGACAGTATATATTTATTTCTGCTTGTATTTCAATACTATATTTGTGATAATCTAGCGGTCTTCATTTACAGTAGCTCTTCCCTGCCGCCCTCAACTGTTTGTACTATTTTCCGTCTTCGTATGGTTTCCCGTTTACATTTTATCTTAAGAACCTACCTGTGTTCTTCAGTTGCTGTGACCTCTATGTTGGTAACTAATTATTATGCGCTATTTCTTCACTTACACTTACTCCTTTGCTCTCAAAACTGATGTGCATTTTACATACGAGGCGCCTTAATCTGAGGCGCATTCCATACTGTAAGGTGCTTGTTACAGTGTGGTCACTTCGTCAACTAGTCGCAAAAATGAGATGTCCGTTAAGCCTTCGAAGTACGAAATTATCTGAATAATACAGTAGATAAAGCTTCAGTTTGTACCATACAGAAAACACACTGTGTTTCCATTGCAAAAACGAAGCGCCTAATATTATACAGGGTGTAGTGAGGGCCAAAGAGCACGAGAAACGCCTCAAGGCATTGTATATTGAAAAATGTGGATATTTTAGTACTGAAGGAGGCCGTACGTATTGTTACCACTGTGCTTTAAATTGCCAGACTGTCTTGTCGTTTGTGAGAGCTGGCTTGCACCGACAGGGTACGGAATTTAACGGAATAAATAGAAATTAAACGTGCTGTTTTTAAACATATGCATTGCCCAAAGTAACTTGCTCTAAAGTATCGAATTTGATATGTGCAATTGTTACAGTCGGGTCAAAACTTTAAACAAAAATTAGTCAAGGCCGATATTTCTTAGCCAGTGCATTTCTTAGATATAATACTTCGCTGTCTTTCTTCCTTCCTACCTAAACTTAATTCTTTCTTTAGTTCCTTCCTTCCTTCCTTCCTTCTTTCATTCCTTCCTTCCTTTCCTTTTGTATTTATGTTAGACTACTCATTCTTACAGGAGTTCCAAATGTGCTTATTCCTACTTGTTTGTCAGCTTTACCCGTCCTTTACAAAGGGTCACTGCACAGTAGAATTCTAATATTGAAAAACTCTTTCAAATCCACTTCCTACAAAATAATCCTCTTCCCTCTGTTCAGTTTTATGTTGCGAATCCTTTTTGTTTCTTTATATAGGAGTTTATACGATATATATATATATATATATATATATATATATATATATACAGTATAACATTCGAATATAAAGCAGAGAACTTCATCCTTTTGCTGTATTCTGCAGTTTTGTTCTTTTTTGTGCTAACGCTGCCAGCTAAATTAGGTACATAAACCCTTTATAACTATCTAACGAAATCCTGTTTTCAGTTCCTCCTTTGGAGGATGATGGGTTAGTGAAATACCCCGTAACATCAATTTGGTTAACTGAATTGAGTAATTTCTAGAATTCAATGAGAATAACCGAAACATGACAAAGGACAAAAGAATGGATTTTGTATTGACTTTGCGTATGCATTTACCCACCTGAATAATATTTGAAGGCGACAGACAAGTTGGTTCGTAAATAATTATACCAGCGAATGAAATAAAGTTTAAAGCAGAATATATAACTTTGATGGAAAGACAGATACTACTGAGATCGGAGCGTTGGTTGGTAATGAGTTACGGACGCTTCTGAACTGTATCGATCCCATCTTCAAGGGTCTTCTTGGCCTGTTCGACACTTGATTATGGTACCGACTGGTCGTACCGAAACAACGGTAACTGCCAACCCACGCTTCTTAACATCCCAGAAGATGAAGTACATCAACTAAATGTCGCCGATGTGCTTCTGTTCCGCACAGTGATTTTTAACGAATCCTCTCCAGTATTACTAGTAAGTTATAGCATTTAAAGGTAATCTGCCTGTGTTCTGCGCTCATTTTAAATCATTTATCTCAATAGCTTGAAATAGTAAAACGTGTTGTTACATTTCGATTCTGTACAAAGAATTCCTGCTAAGCCAATGACTTTGTATACACACAAGAGTTGAGAACTTAAACTTGAGTTAATCCTAACAGAGACCACGAAGGCCTCGGCCCTAAGTAGGGGGAGTGTTCAACACCACGTGCCGGCCGCTTTACCCCCGGGAAAGAGACCCGGTACACATTGTATAGGGGGCTGGGTGGGCTCCAGGGCCATTCTGGACAGACGTGGAAAATCTCTTCCGCACCGGGATTCCAGTCTGTAGCGAGTCGCTTTACCAACTAATCTATGCCGGCCCACAGTAGGGAACTTAGTCTAATATATGATATTTGTTTATTATACTATCATAACACAACGGAATGCCACATATGAAGCTTAATGAACTGGACTTGCCATTTTAATTTCAATGCTTGCTTGTGAAAAGAAGCACAGTTAGACTAAAAAATTAGCAAAAAATTGTGTTAATGACTTGTGTTTGCATGAAATTGTGAGTAGTTTACATTAAACTTACCATAAATGCTGAAATATATTTTCAGGGGTGCGTTCTCTAACCGTACGTTTCAACAGGAAACAAGAGTGTATTAAGATCGCTTCATATAAGTGACGTCAGTGTGACGATACGACCAAGAACTCCTAATTAGTCAGCATAAAATTTGGGTAACCATTTTAACATAAAACCAAGTTTAAATTTATCAGACAACATTTACTTCAAATTTGCCGAATATGGAGCAAGCATGAAAGCTTCGTACCGACGCGATGTTTGTAATTTCTAAGGCATAACAACGCTTTTTTTTCCATGTGAAATTTCACACACTTAGTTGCACTGCCGCCTTACCATCGTCATCAAACAGGAAAGTAAACACACAGAATACGCGCGACCTCCATATTATTTCGTAGGCTACAAAGAAATTTCCAGAACAGAAGCGGAACACCTTTAGAATATATGTTACCTTACCAAATATCATTAGGCTGCGCTACGTTATGTGACTCTGCTCCATTTTGAAACTTTTTGCAACCGCCATGTTGATGTTATGCTTTTCAGAAATTACACAACGCAGAGGAATATGGTGGCATCTATTTTAGATATTGACACTAAGTTTATTGAAAATCTTTTATCTATTTCTGCAGAATTTTTTAGTGTATGCCAGCGTTTCGCAAACACTTTTTGGTCACGGAACACTCTTTAGCTTACTAAATATTTACGGAACACGTAGGTCTTGTGGTCCCTCATTTACTGCATAAAAGCTAGCGTAACGATATCTGTTAGTAACTAGATGAAAGGCTCTTATAAAAGTTCTTATATTAATAGTATCTTAAAATATTAGAGAACAAGGTAAATTCAAATTTAATAAATCTTTATGATTTTTTTCTCAGTTTCTTATGGAACGCTTATTTACATCTCGCGAAGCACCGTAACGGTGATGTAAACGCATACTTGGACGGGATGAAACATTTATCCTATCTTCCCAAATAGAATAAATAAGGTATACTAATAATGCCTCAGACTGAATTTTTAGACATGCCTATATCCTTACCTAAAACGTTGCTCGAATTTTTTTGTTGTTTCGGATCTCCTGCTATATTATGGCTTCCAAAGGTTTTAAGCCCAATCGAACTCGGTTATGACGTCATAAAGGAACTGATTATTTTGTGTTGTTATAAAAGAATATTTTCCTAAACCAGTAGCATAATGTAATGGCTAACGGTGAGGAATTAATTGGTAACACGGTATACCTGACGCTATAGACGAGGTGTCGCATTAACCAATGTCGTTTTAACCGGGTTCGACTGTATATACAATAACAATGAACCACCAGCGTTTCGTGACTGTCCTTTATTTTTGCTGTCACTTCCATCTTATAATGTAATATAATTTTATATTATACGCTTTTAGATAAATTTGGATGGTATTTCTGATTGATCCACTGTTAGTGAAGTCCTACATATCGTGACATACTCTGTCCGCAGTACGGTTTGTAACGGGGTGAAAAGGCATCCCGTGTAATTGTTCACCGATGACGTGCTATTTGCATTAAGTTACACAATTCAGACTACCAATTTCTTGTCATATTTAAGTATTTATCATACGGACGGGCAGACGGACGGACGGACGGATAGATGGACAGACAGACACTACTACACCAGTAATCAATAACGGGTTATGAAGAAGGAAAAATTCTCTACTAAAAAACCATAATGAAGAGAAATGTTTTATAAATTTCCTGTTCCTGACTCTACACGCATAACAAGAATTCATTAGTTATTGTCAGACAAAAAGGAAGTGTGTGACTGCAGAGACGAAATTCGTGGAACTGAGACTTATTTCCTTCTCAAGCAATTTTTCCCGTCTAGTTTGTTATGAGTGAGGGAGGTGAGGAATGCGTATGATATTCTAATCTGAAATCCTTAAGGGAAGAAACCACTTCGAATATTCGGGCGTGTGCAATGAGTGTGAAGGAAGTGGATTGCAAGGTTGTGGTCTGTATCAGATTACCGAGGGCAGGGTTCAGTGACCAGCTGTTGTGATGACAGCGACGAATTTTACGACTCCATAGATGCACGGAATTTCTAGACCATCTGAGCCTCTCATTAAGGTTTACAATACGTAGTTCTGTAACTGGTTGTTTGGCTGTTTGTTTCGTTAATTGGTTAGTCAAATGCAACATTAAAACCGTACTGGGACGTTTAAAGTATCGCTCAGCATTGCTTCTCTGTCACTTCTCCATTCGTGTCTAGTCATCTATTATTCACGAATGTAACTGAAGTGCTGAAAATTACAGAATCAGTTAATGGAAGGTGTTTCTTTTTGCAAGAATGGAAAAATAATATACATTTTTATGAATGTGGGTACTTGACTCGTTAAGGGTATGAAATGTAGGTAAAGAATTCACGAATGTAATTGCAGTGTTGAAAATTACAGAACCACTTAATGGAATATGTCTCTTTTTGCAAGAATGGCAAAATAATATACATTTTTATGAATGTGGATACCTGAATCGTTAAGGGTATGAAATGTATGTGAAGAAGGTAGAGTGTACAGCCACATTTCCTGCAGTATAATACAAACAGTTGCCTCGAGCAGTATGAAATAAATTAATTATTGGTGCAGGGTATAGGATCAGTTCACCCTTACAGTGCCAAGATATATTACTGTATCTGCGTTATGAAAATGTGTAAGAGCCAAAAAACTGTATCTTTAGTGGCTGGTAATTTGACGTTTCACTGCTGAGTAATTAAAAATTAACAGAGTCAGTTTATAACAAAATTTGAAAGAAAATTATAAACTGGAAAGAAAATTTTGCATATGGTGTGTATTTGTAGGTTATCATTCAAGAACGAACTTGCGGAGGTAAAAGGTACATTAATATGCACTCTTGTGACCAACTGGCCTGCCGCTGTACTTCAAGATTTGAGCTATCTTCTGTGTTTACTGCATTAAATATGCACAAAATTTAAAAAATTTCAGGCGAAAGAATTTTCTCAATCATATTTGCTGCAGAGATGTTACCAGTTTTTGAATGTATAGAATACCTGTGAAGGATGTTTGATGTCAGTGTAATAAATAGTATTATTGAACAATAAAAATCAGAATAACAAAACTACGGTAAACATGCTATAGTAATTTGGAATTGCGGTTTTATATCAGTATGTGTACGATTCACTTTATTTCTGTTTCCTTGGTAAGCTCTATTATTTTAGCCACTGTGTCTTATAATCCACCAGTACAGTCAGAATGAGTGGTCATGACTGAACGTTTGGACGTTGCCCATACTTTCAGGCTAAAAGCAGTCCACAACCTTTAGTGGGCTAGATTCTCATCCACCTTATGGTGGACCGGCGAAAGTTAAGAGCCCACTCTGAGTGGGTGAAAGGTTGGGCCGGGGACAACGATAACGGTACATCCAGCCTCCAAACTCTGTGGATACTTTGGCGCGAGAGGATGTGCAAGAATAAATCTCTGTACGTATTTATTTTGCTTCAATTCCGTATGGCACATTGTTTCAGGGTGCTTCCTCAAGCCTCGTGGTGAAATTTGCTGACACAGAAAAAGAACGCCAGCTGCGCCGCATGCAACAGATGGCCGGCAACATGAGTCTCCTTAACCCTTTCGTCTTCAACCAGTTTGGGGCATACGGCGCCTATGCGCAGGTACATGATTCCTCCTATAAATCTCTAGTAGACATTCATGTACCACTGATCCATTCAGGACCGGCCGAGATATGTCGGCGCCCCGGGCATGTTAATAACCTGACACCTCTTAAAGCCAGTCTTCTTTAAGTTTTTCGGCCTATGACATGGCTGGAGAACCCTTTCGAGGGCGTGAACCCAAAGGATAATTTTCGAAAAATTTTCACGTGTCTAAACCTGAGTGTACTAGCATCTGATTATTCCAGTGATCTCTTAGAGCCCCTCCCAGTTTGGCACCCCAGGACTGGCCAGTCCCATAATGTGGCCCTGGACACCTTCACTTCACTTAGACAGAAAATACATGACACATAAAATTACAGTTTCATATCTTCATTTTTCATCAAAGGTGCACGTGAAACTTTTTTTAAGTAGCAACTGTATGCCATGTCTGACTTTTGCCTTAATTTTGGTGTCGTTAATTCTGTGTGTCTGAAACTGCTTCCATTATGTACACTGATACTGCCAACATTCTAGAAAACTTTGTCAAATTCATTAGTTGAACTTTCACATATTTGTATTAAGCAGTTTCCCTTTGCTGCTGTTTTTTAATGTACAGTTGAGAAATACAAATATGCATGAGTCTGAGACTAAATAAAATGCCTAATCTTTTCAGTCATTTTATTACTGTACTGATAAAAGTGTGCAGGGCTTCGAATGTAGACTGTTCTGAGTCAGTTCATTCCATTTCACATCCTCACATCTCACTTTTTCCAGTTATCTGTCACATTGTTATATTTTATATCCTTCCTAATATTCTAAATGGCCACTTTTCAAGCGATTTTCTACCTAAAATTCTTTCTCAAGCTTCTATCTTTATATATATATATACACACACACACACACACACACACACACACAGTCAACACCTTCTTCTATAGCTCGTATTTTATTTTCTTGTGGGAATTCAGAACTACACATTTACCACTTTCAAAAATCATTATTTATTATGAGAAATGTAATTAATATATTATGTATATTTGATTGAATTCTCATCTGATCTGTGTTTCTTTTTCGTTGCTTTTTCTGCATGTGCTATGGTGCTTTGCGGGTAGCCCATGCAGCAACAGGCAGCTCTGATGGCAGCTGCTACAGCCCAAGGCACTTACATCAACCCCATGGCAGCTCTTGCAACTCAGATTCCTCATGCAACACTCAATGGCATGGCGAACCCAGTTGTACCGCCCACATCAGGTAAGTTTCTTACATATACTGCTGGACTATTTTAGACACACTCATTATGCATACATACATATGTACACACACACACACACACACACACATTCGGAAGAATATTTTACTTGGAATTCCAAGAGATCTTGGCGCAGTGTAATTATTTTAAAAGTAAATATCTAAATAGTCTTACATGTAATATAATTCACATATTATTATTTTTAATTTAAATTCTTAACTTGTAAGTATAAATATACAAATACACATATTCCTATTTGTAGTGACAGATTCCACTCCCAATTGACCTTAAATTTTGTATTGTTATTTATTATATTAAATTGGGTAGATGTCCATATATTGTAAGTTATGTTGTAATAGGTAAATTGTAATCTGTAATTGATGTGTGCATTGTTACATGTGTGACTGAACGGATGAACAAATAAACAAACACACACACACACACGCACATACGTATGCACATGCACGCACACACACCCGAGTGCTAGCATACACATGCACACCACACACACACACACATGTACATATGTACATGACCCTAAAAAATTTTGAAAGAATTGCAAATATGCCAAATACAGAAGTCTGGTAACCCTACACGTACAAAGAGCATTTTTTAGTTGTTGTTAATTTTCATGTTATACAATATGTAGAGAGATGGAAAGCAAGGAATAAACCCATTTCAGTCTTTCCATTGCACTACTATTCCCACTTGACCAAGAAGCCTCAATTACAGTTTGTTTACATACCTCAGAAACAGGTAAGTTTATTTTAATTTATTCAGAATTCCAATGAATTGCAGTCACAACACAGTATAGCACGTGCAAATAAACATACGTAAGTATTACCATGTTCTAATCAGCAAGATAATTTGAAGGCAGCACTTACATCAGTTTTAATATGAAGGCCTATTCATCAAATATGTCATTATAGAAATAATTTCTTCTCCATTTTGAAAAGATAATATTTCTTCATTTCCAAGTTTGGTTTTGTTATGCACTGTATAATTTAGTTTCTTATCTTTCATACTTTTCTTGAAACCATTCCTTTTTATAAAATTCTGATTTTTTAGAAAACTATGCCTTACATCACACGAAAAAAAGTAGTAAGTGTTGTTCATTGCTGTAACATCTGGTTACACGCCACTTTTAAATTTATTACACTTCTTGTCAAACACTATTATAATGTATTGGCAGCATTGTATGATGTAGTGAGACAGAAGGGTTTAATTTACTATTGACTGTAGTTTTAACAATGTGATTACTGTGTTGTTTTCTAAGTCAGCTCCCTTAATCTTTATCTTTAAACAGCTTGACTGTATGTTTCCTTGTATGTCTGAATTAATCTTAGTAGGCAGCCAACATGCTTCACTATTTTCTCAGTGGACTGATTTGATCATAATCAATAGTCAACATGCCTTTCTATTTCCTCAGTCGCCTGATTTAACTGTAACCAGTAACCAACCTGCTCTTCTATTTCCCCTATTGACTCCTTCAGGTCAAGTTAGTACAGCCAGCCAATATATGTTTCTGTTTCCTAAAGTCACTTGTTAGTAAGTAGGTAACATAAGTGAGACATGCATGTTCTAGTTGTGTATTACTCAAGACTAGCAACAGCTTGTGACATTCACGATTTTTAGTGTGTGTGTGTGTAGTATAACATAGCCTTGAACTCTGTACATACATGAAATATTACCATGCTCTTAGTATTAAACCTTCAATGTTACATACAGTTTATGTCTTTCTATGTGTATGTTACAAGTAAAAGAAAATGCCCTACATGTAAGTCATGTTTGTGATTCAGTCTGTGACCTAGTATGAATGTGTTAAAAAGGGGGAAAGATTTTTTTGAAATTCAGCTTGGAAAATTTCAGTAAGTGTTGCTGGGTAATTCTGATGATGAAATGCGCCAATCTGTGATAATTCAATATGGAAGTCTTCAAGTATTTTACATCTCATTACTTCCATTTTTAAGGAAGCTTAATAAACCTCAATTTTGTATACTGTTTTGCAAATTATGCCCTGTCCAATATTGTTCTTCATTGTTTTGAGATTACTTCCCAATAATTTTCATAAAATTTTTAATTTATAACTTTCAACTCGACCATTTGATCTTCTGATAAATCCTGAAGAGTCATTTATGAGTGATTCACAGTTATATACATTACATATTCATGACCAGGCCTGTCACTAAAGAACATGACACATAATCATGTGCGAAACAAGTTGATATTTTGTAACAACAATTCAAGGTATCAAATGTTAAGACACATGCCTCTCACACGTCTGGCCTATCCGTAGGAATGTACACATCCCACAGCATATCAGGATGATTGGATCCTCATTAAGCTTTATCATTCAAGGATGGGTATTCTAAATCACACAGTAGCTTGGTATTGGCAGCTGAATTTTAATTTTGGGTTATGGTGTTAAATAAAAGCATGCTGTCAGTGCTTGTCCAGCTGGACAATATGTACGCTCCACTACAGTAATGCATTGAGTGGCTAATAAATATTAGCATTTGTGTTTCATTAAAAATGACTTTAGAGTGAATTAGTGAAAATTTTGCTGAACACTACTGATGTTTTGTCACGTACATTCTGAAATTTGTCTTTGACTGCCTTGCATTAGGCCTTAATATTTAATACTGTGTCTTACTCAGACACAACCATTCAGCTGCTATTGAAACACTGTTTTCTATGGCAGTTGTATATTATTATCAATTAGGAAAACTCCACCCTTTCTTGAATTTTACTCTTGCATTTGGAAAGGAATCATGAATATTATGGGCAAGAAAGCCTATTTCTTTTTCAATTATGGGCAAATTTTCATAGTGCCCAATTCTCTAAGCAAAGTGTCAGTACCATTGTCACTACTTCTGATGGTATGCATACTGTATAAAAGTGTTACACATACTCTCTGTTGTCTCTTTTTGATTTCTTGGAGTTTTCTCAATCCATGCAAGAAACTAGAATATCTGTAAATATTTGTATATGTTCCTGTAATGTAATTAAGGCCATCAGGGTCTCATCCTTGAGTTCTCAATTGCAAGAAGACATTTGGTTTCAGATACTATACCACACAAAATTTGTACCTCTTTGAAACATCAGTACATTTTAATTCTCTGATTGTGGGTCAGTAACTATATCTGTTAACTGCACACCTTTTAACTACAACAAAACAAAACTGAACATTAAAGAAATGTTTCACACTTGTAGTGATAAATAATGTAAGTGCCCTCCCATTCCCCATATAAAATAGTATACCTGTTAATTATCATAATCAGAGAAGTAAGTTGAGTGTTTCATAATTGCTGTTGGTAGATGCATCTCATTTCTGAATATTCTCACTCTTGTGCAAAGGTCTGCATTCACCATTGACTATTAGTAAAACAAAATACAAGTGTGCCGACTGATTTACTGCCATGAATTTACTAAACATGTATCAAAATTAAGAATATCCATGAATAATGTCACAGCATGATATCATGCAGAATGCAGGGATTCATGGAGGTCACTCTGATTGTCATACCAGGTGAGATGGAATGTTCACAACTCCTTGTACATATTTACGCAGTGAGAGAACAGCTGAATCTTATTGTCTGTTGCTGGTCTTGGTGTATGTAGGCTATAGTTTGTTCAGGGTTCCATTTGTGCCTATTGTCAAGCAGGATTGCAGAATACCTTAACCATTCTTACCATGTAATCTGAAAGTAATAGTGTAAGATGTATATTTTTATATACTGTTCTATTCCAAAATCGTTATCATATGAACACTTTTTTTTTAATTTCTGTGTGTTTAACTTAGGTGGAATGCAGGTAAATTATGACGTCCAAGAATATTCTTTGCATAGTTAAGTAAATTAGAAATATTAGTTTAACATTGGCATTGCCCATTGTTAAACATTTATGTATAATTCTCTTTTTCGTGCACTTTGAAATGAGGCTCAGGAATGGATGAACACAGTCAATACAGCAAAATTTAACAGATTGAGTGCAGATAAATATTTCCTTCAGCATGACATGGAAACATAGGTGGGACAAAAGTATATCTCAAAGCATTCTAATCCTTAGTGCCTGGTGAAATTGAGTGGCCACCTTCACTCTTACCACTGAGATATGAAATCTGTCTACACTCTGGACAGAAGATTGGGTGGCTCCAAAACCATTCTAGAGGCACTTGTGAAGATATAAATCCCTGCCTCTTTCAAAATGAGAACCGTGGTTGTCCAGCCCATAACAGGGCATTTAATTAACAGCTGCCATGTAATATTGAAATGTAATAATTTTCATGGCTGAGGTATGTGTGGGTAAACAGTTTAAGTAAATTTAGCACAGTAATAATAAACAGTATAATAAGAGTCAATTTAACACTATTATTTCCTATTCTTATCTAGACTGCTTGGTGCATATTAACAGTCATGCTGCAGTCATTGCAAATCTCATTTTCTCAAGAACAGGAACAGGATGGTTACAAAATTGTTGTATTCCTTCCTGCAGCAAATTGAGCCCTGACTTATACTTAATTATTCGATCCATGCTTCAATTTGATATCATTGTAATTCCATTTCAACTAATCAGCTCTTATTTTAGGTTCGGGTTCAGGCCAGCCCGTTAATGGCACCATTCCTAGCCTGCCTTCCCCAACCATGCCCAACTTCAACATGGCAGCACAGACCCCAAATGGGCAACCTGCTGGCTCCGATCCATCCGTCTACACTAATGGCATTCCGCAGACATATCCTGCGCGTAAGTATCTCAGCCACCTCACCCCATCACCCTATTCTCTTTGCAGATGGGCATGCCCATAAATTGTGTCTGATATGCTGCACTGTTATCATCTGTTCCAGCTTTTGAATTGTCGCTATTATCAGTTGCTTTCTTTAGTGTGATGAGGTCTTTTACAGTGACAGACTGGTGGGCACGTGGGAGAGCCAATGAAGTATTCATTAAAGGAATGAATGTAGTTTTTCATGTTTAATGGAAGACTGAATTTATTATGGCATAATACAATATTTTGAAAGAAAAATGCAGGACGAAGTGTCAGTTAATCTTGTGTATGAAATCCTTTCAGCTCTACAGTTTTCTCCATGTCTGATACCTAGTCATCGTAACAGATTTCTTTCATATATATATATATATATATATGTCCACTGCTGTTTCATTGCTTGGAATCTGTTTAACTCTTTAAATGCCGAGTTAAATCCCATCTGCCATTTACTGACATTATTAAGAGCTCACCCTATACTCCACATTAGCAGGATAAGGGTTAATGCATAGTATTTTCACCATATACCACAATGATGGGGACAAAAAAACATGTGATGATATATTCTTTTGTAATTCCAATACCTTTTTGCTTTGGCCAACATAAAATTGTTACAGTGTCAGATATGGAAGTTCAGGGACATGTACTTACACTCATACAATTATTTATGTATATGTTTCTTTGCATATTGCCATCACCAGCTGCATGCTGAGGTTATTAAAAAAACTTGTAGCATGCATTTTTGGTTGATCTGATAACATAAAATAAATTTGTTACAGAGCTTACATTTGAAATACCTTAACAGCTGAAAATATTCAGGGTAGTTTTAGGTAATTTTGTTACAGGTTAAAGGATGCCTTAGACGAGAAATGCACAAACAAATTACCCTCTGTTATATCTGTGTTCATCCATTCATGCCACATGAGAATATTTTACATTAATCTATTTCAGTTTAGCCTTGAGTGAATAGAATTTATCCTTGAGTAAATAGAATATACATGTACTTTTTTTAAACCTGACACCTTAATACTAGTCAGTATTATGTTTTGTGTCTTTAAAAAGTTGTTCCATAGCAGTAGCTTCCTATAACAAATGTTAAGTTACAAGACTATAAAGCACATATTGCAAATAACAACCCCATATGTGATTTTAATTAAATTGAAGACTATGGGTTCTCAGTAACTGAGAATTTCGGTGTAATAGCCTACCATCAATTAGGGAAAGCAACAAATAAGTGTCATGTATCACTGTATTTCAATATTTTCATGCTGTATTACAACTTGACTCATATTTGTGTTTTTAACACACACACATGCACTATGGTTTGACAAGTAATACTACATACTTAAAATATATATATATGTTTCTTTTTAGTATATATTGTCCCTCTTAGACATTTTGAATTTCACTAATTTACACACAAACTAACCTGTCCACATTCACAGATTGTTCTGGTCTATGTTATTGTAGGTGGTAAGGTAAATATAAGGCCCATTCAATAGGTAGATTTCCCTAGACTCTAACTCTGTGTTAATCAAGCATTTCATTTTTTGGTACATGATAGCATTTGTACTAAAGGTAACATGTAGTGGATGACACATGAGCCAAGTCAGATGCTCTTCAGGGGATAAATTTATGTGCAAGAGCAATGGTATTGGACTGCAAAGAAGTTTATACTGCAATTCAGTTTTATGGATGAAACACGTTTCCCATATCAGAATTCACCCCCCAGTTGATCAAGGAATATGGTGATGGCATAAGGAGAGTGAATAATGTCAGAAAATAGTGCAGAAGGTTCAAAAATATTTTATCACAGATAAATGATGATCACATCAGTTGGCACAGCACAAGAGGGACTGCTGTGAGCACAGCACACATGGAGGAACTGATTCTGGGCCGCTGAATTAACCCTAGGAAGGACGCCAATTTTACAGTGAGGAAGTTCAAGTGGCTGTTGATGAATGGTTGCGAAGGCAAAAGTCCAGACTGCCATGAAGGAATTTTCAAGTTTATATCATTATGGGACAAATACATCAGTGTGCATGGGGATTATGTTGAAAAACAATGGTGCTTCAGTGTTATAAACTAGCTACATTCAACATTGTAATGACTTCTTACTTAATCTTTATCACCTAGGGGACCTTACCTATTAAAAACTATAAATTTGCACCTTTATCCAAGCACTGTGCCATGTTGGCACATTGAAGGCATGGAGGTAAACTTGCATGTCTTCTAGACCTTGGCACTAGATGGAGGTGAGTGGCCTTCTTCACACAATGGTTAGGAATCTGGGTGAGTCATGGTGTAATTCGTGACAAGGTGGTTAACGATTTCCTTCCCCCTGATGTAAATTGAACCCCTGTTTGCAACCTCATAGCCAGTGGCTGTACTGGCTAAGCTGTCCCAGCATAAATGTTCAGGTGAACAGGTAAACTACATAACAGTCTAATTGCATGGAGCAGAGTCCTTCTTGAGCAACTAATAGTCGCTCAACTAGTCAGAAATTCCCTGCATTATAAAGAGCACAGAGTTTTATTACCATGTTTACAATAGTCTGCCACTTGTCCCTATCCTAAGCCAGATTAATCCAGTCCAAAACCTCTCATTCTCTTTCTTTCATATTTCTTTTTATATCCTCATATCTCCCACTAGGACTTCCAAGTGGTATCTTTCTATCAGCTCTAGCCACCAGAACCTTGTACACCTTTCTCTTCTCCCCCATACCTGCATATGCTCTGCTCATCTCATCCTTCTTAATTTTATCACCCAAATAATATTTGGTGAGGTGTACAGATAATAAAGCTGCTCATTATGAGGTCTGCAGCAGTCTCCTGTTACCTTGTCCCTCTTAGGCTCAAATATCTTCCTCAGCACTCTACTCTCAAACACCCTCATCCTTTGTTTCTCTCTAAATGTGAGAGACCAAGTTTTACACCTATACAAAACAATATGCTAAACTGTAGGTTTGTATGTTCTATGCTTTTTATTCGTAGATAGCAAAGTGGAAGAAACAAGATTCTGGATTGATCCGTTACAAGCATACCCTGAATTTAATGTGTGCTTAATTACTTTGTGCTTGCAATATTGACTTGTTAGTGGAATTTTATCAACATTTCTGAGGTTCCTGCTACCTCCATACTCAGAGATCCTTCAACCCTGATAATGGAAGCATGAGGAATCACACACCAAAAGACAGCAGTCTTCAAAATACATGATGATGGTAGATGTGTATTATAGCTTGATGCATAGTGTGACAGGAAATATAAATACAAGCCAAAATCTTGCTGCAGTGTGCATGACAATATGGTTGATTTTCAGGTCTGTTAAATTTATACTATTTTTTTTTGCATCATATTGCATGTAACCAAATACAGGTTACATTACATATCAAGATTTATTTCCCTGTTAAATTAATGTGGTGTTGCTACTTCACTTCTAGAATTATTCACAGGAACCTTTTATTGAATCTAATTGTTAACTTTTTGATTTGGTATGTTATTAAAAAATTTTGGTGTCTTTATTGAATCTTACATTTTCAGACACTACATTTACATTTATTGTATATTCACACCAGTGGAAGCAGCATATAAGTGATTAGGCATCACACCAGTCACTCTGTCTGCTATAAGTATGTACAGTGTAATGTTACAGCAGTTGTGGTAGGAATTTTAAAATGTATGTCAAAGGAAAGTTAATGTTAATGTATTGGAGTTACACAATTATTTGCTTCTTTTTATTAAGTGATTTCATCATTCATTCATTGTGCATGAAAAGAGTCATTGATTTTATGATAAAGCTAATGAAAGACTGTTTTCTTAGATATTTTTTAGTAGTAATTTAGTTCCCTGTATGAGAGATGTTTGAAAGTAATTGGACTAGGTAAGGAGTAGTATGTAAGTATAGCTTGCACATTATTAATATATAGAATGTTGGTGGAATATACTGTATTCATCTTGATTTAGAACAGAACTTTTTATCTATATGTAAGGTGACATATGAAATTCTCACAAAAGTTACAGTTAAGAATGCAGTCTTCTAGGATGAGATGACATGTGATCTGGTACAAATTTACCGACATTTTTAAGGGACATACATGCCATAATCTTCAGGTCAGATGGAATATGGAGACAGCAGACTGTCCAGAAATTTGGTGAATTTGTACCAGACTACTCAGCATACATCCTGGAAGACAGTATTCCTCTTTTAAGATCTTCCTGTGCATATTCTTCAGCACGGTTAGTCTCTTAATTTGCGAATCCAGTCAATACATATACTACCAGTATATTCTTTCAAGTTCCCCCCCCCCCATAGTATTATGTTAAAATTTTTACTGGTCGTATTCTATCATCTTTAATTTCACCTATGGTAAAAAATGGCAGAACCTGCATTCGTATAGCAAAATGTGTTTACCTGCCACTATTTTATACCATCAGAGATGAAGACTGTCTTTGTATGTGCTAACAGGAATTTATTATACAATAACACATTTTATTTTTAACCTGTCAATAAATTAACGTTTGACTGCTGGTTATGTCAGAATTAAATGTATGTACATTTATTAATGTGAATTCATAATGTCAGGCATTTAGGTATAATTTTTTTAATGTGTAAATTGTTTAAGTAAAAGTAGCATTTCATGCTTGAATATCTGTAACTTGAGTCCCATTATTTATTTTAACAGCACATGGACTTTTTCAGTTACAACCCAATGTATGTCACTCACAACTCACAGGAAGGTTTCTAGATTAATGACCTCAGTTCTCCCAAGAGCAACAAAACTATCAAATACTGGGGCCTCATTAAAACATATTTATTTGTTTGATCCTGGGCTTGTGATAAGTTTCTTCATGTAAATAGTGCTAATATTTATTTCAGAAATATACAATTTGCTACACTCATCTACTGCTGCTTTCAAAGGACTCTTATGATAAAGTATTTGTCTACATTCAGCCATATATCAAAAAAATATGTCTGCTATTCATTTATGACATACGAGGAAAGTAAAGTGTGTTTTGTATTTGCTAAACCATGATAATTAAGTTCTTTTAGTTGAAAGCAGTGACAGAAGAGCCTGACAGTTGCCTGTCGACCCCTTTGTTCATATTTGTGCACATCAGTTGTGGCTAAGGACCGAGATAACTTTTATGTAGATGCGCTCCACTTGTCCATTCCAGCACAGGGTCTGGCAAATGGAGAGGCCGCTCTGCAACATGCTGCGGCCTATCCTGGGATGCAGCCATATCCCGGAGTTGGTGAGTGAAGCTCTCTCTTTCCCTCTTGTGTTCTTTCTCTGACTTTATACAAGTACCTCTATTCCTACTTGCTGCCTCTATATGAAAACATCCAACACGTTTAACCAAACAATTGACTGGTTTGTGATCACATTCATGGTAGTATAAACAGTGAAATTGGAAGTGGAAATTACATAATTTGTAAATAATTAAAACAAAGAATATTTAATTTATTAAGATAAATAATCCATTGGCATGGGACTTATGTGTACCTACAACCAAAGTTTAATCCACAAAACTGATTCTTTAAGCAGACATAGTATTGCAGAATTAACTTTTAAAAATGTATAAGTTTCCCAGGGCACATGAATTTGGAGATTTATAGTACTGTGATATATTTTAATACACTGAACCAGAAGGTGTAATGAATTGTATGAGGAGATATGAAAGGGAAATTACGTGCTAAGGAAACAGTCTTATTCCCATGGATCTAAAAAATAGAAGAGATTTTAATTAGTGATTCTGTCATTGTGATTATTTAAAGTAACACTTTGTGGTGACTGTTCTCCTTCTGAATTCTTTATGGTGACTGACTGTCAGTATTAAGCTTTCTGACAAATTTACACATTGATTTAAATATTGGGAAATTTTTACAATAATAAAACATCATTAGTATTGAACAAGTATATTCCTTTTATATCACTGTAATTGTATGCCATAGTGATGTGAAATAAGTGACATGGCAGAGTAGATTAGAATATTGGCTTACAGTTATCTGTGGAGCAGTTCTAACACTAGTAACTTACTTACTTATTTACTTACTTACTTACTCACATACTTACATACTTGCTTGCTTACTTACTTACTTACTTGCTTTACTTACTTACTTACTTTACTTACTTACTTACTTACTTACTTACTCCATGGTGCAGAGTCCTTCTTGAGAAACTAACTGGTTTGCAGCTAGTCAAGAAATTCCCCGCATTTCACGCAACCCAAAGGTTCATTACCGCACTCACAAGCGTCCGCCACCTGTATCTGTCCTGGGCCAGCCCAATCCAGTCCATATACCCACATCCCACCTCCTGGAGATCCATCCTAATATTATCCACCCATCTATGCCTAGGTCT
>Ga0136643_10002092_pt1 | contig 25443 bp, 19 predicted proteins | sample TergutLab28metaG_FD_96883 | JGI IMG/M metagenome (GOLD analysis project Ga0136643, IMG submission 96883) | Labiotermes labralis P1 segment gut microbial communities from Petit-Saut dam, French Guiana - Lab288 P1 (version 3) (version 3) | ecosystem: Host-associated > Arthropoda: Insects >... | reverse complement strand
TCTAAATCACCAATTTTTACACCGGATTCGGTTTTTGCTGCAAACATGCCTGTATCTGGAATGGTACCCGGCGAAGAAGTAGCCAGCATACGACTGTAGGCATCTCCTTCAACCCACGCGTTAATACGGTCATAATTGATGCGCGGGCGCACAGGTATGTCCCGCATATGCTCATAATCTCCTGCAAGCATTTGTAAAATATCGCATACATCCTCTTTAGTCACACTCCGAAAGGGATAAGCATGAGGCAGTAAATACATTACATCTTCCACAGCATAGCCACTCACTACAGCCATAGAAACCAAGTGCTGTGCCAGTACATCCAAACACATGCGTGGTGGGCTGGATTCTTCAATGCCCCCCTCGCGGGCTGTTTGAGCTGTTAAAGCGCAGTACAAATTTTCTGACACCGTGCGTGGGTACATGGACATAAGGCTTAACCGTCCGGGATTATGCCCGGCCCGGCCAAGCCGCTGCATTAAGCTGGAAATGGAAAAAGGGCACGCAACCTGCAGCACCCTATCAATTTCCCCAACATCTATGCCCAGTTCCATGGAAGATGTTGCACATAATAAACGAAGATTCCCGGCGCGCAAGTCATTTTCTACCTCAAACCGCTGCTCCTTAGATATGCTGCCATGGTGAGTACGTGCAAAACCTTCTCCTTTTATACGATTTACATAATAGGCCAATTGTTCAGCCATTAAGCGGCCTTCTGTAAATGCAATGACGCTTCTTGCCCCTTGGCAAGACTCCACTACTTTTTTTGCAATCTCCGGCCAGATCGTACCCTCAGGCAAGGTACCGCCTGGGAATGGATTTATTATTTCAATTTCAAAATCTTTGTGCATGGGTGGTGCTATAATTTGCACCGCATCATTCCCATTAGATAAATAATCTGCCGCTAAAGTCAGCGGTTGAATAGTAGCAGATAAACCCACTCGCTGTAATGGGTGTCCACATAAAACATCCAGCCGCGCCAAAGAAAGCATTAAATGCGCCCCCCGCTTTGTGTCAAGCATGGCGTGCAATTCGTCTATAATAATGGATTTTGCGGTTTTTAACATTTGCTGGCCGGATTTTGCAGTAAGCAGCAGATACAAAGACTCGGGAGTGGTAATTAAAATATGTGGTGGCTTTTTAGCCATCTTAGTGCGTTCGGCAGTGGGGGTATCGCCAGTACGAATGGCCACTGTCAGGGGCGAGTCTTCCCCATCCTCAAAAGCAATGCCACTTAAGGGGCGATATAGATTTTCCCGAATATCCCCCGCAAGAGATTTTAGGGGCGAAATATAAATTAATTGCAACCCCGGTTCTAATGTGCCCATGCGTGCCTGCTCTATCATTTGGTCAATAAACACCAAAAAAGCAGAAAGGGTTTTGCCTGTGCCTGTTGGGGCCGAAACCAATACATGATGGCCGGATGCAATGGCCGGCCATGCCTCTTGCTGTACGTCTGTGGGCGTACCTAAGGCATTTTCAAACCATTTGAGGGTAGGCGATGCAAATATTTTGTCGTATGTTTTGTGCGCGTCTATGATGGGCACCTTCTTTCGTATACTAATCCCAGTTTAAAACATGGTTTTAAATGGGGATTAGTATGACCTTTTGTAGACCATTATTATACCACTACAAACAAGACAGCTATATGTCATATTATATCTACAATTTAACTTTTATAGACCGAATATACTAAAATCTACAAGCCCCAGAAGTAAGGAAATAATGCCAATAACTGCAAAATGCAGGGGATACATCACATAAAATGTCCATTTCATACGCTTGCCACGTTCGCCCTTATATCTAAGCAACAGTATAACGGCCACGGCCATGCCAAGCACCATAAACATAGACGAAATGAAAAAGTTCAAGTTACCCCAAGTTGCCTCAAAGTTTGCAAGGGCAGTATAATTGCCTGCCGCCTGCATTCGTATATGCGTAAAAAGTCCAAAACAGATAATGATGAACCAGCAAATGCCTCCAAAAACTGATGGGGCAATTCTCCGTGCTTTTTCATTTTTAATAATATAGTACATAATAATCATACCAAAACTCATGAAATACCAGTCGAATACAATTGATATTGGAACGAACACAACTAAGAGCAATATCCAAAACAGTCCACGGATTTTTATTTTATCATACAGCACCATTGTTAAAATACCTAACATGATTGAAAACATAATATTAAATGCAAATGTCCTAAATGTGAGCATATAAAACGGTATAGAAATCACACCAAATATGAAAAGCCTAAGCAGGTATTTCTTCAAATTAGATGTATTCTTGTACCCCTCCACTACAAAATACGCCATGATAGGAAATGTTAACCCACCAGCCCCCATCATTGGAATCATTAGCCACAAGGGCATAATCTCTGCCCATGCCCACACCATATGGCTGGTGACCATTCCAATAATGGCTATCCACTTTAGTTGATATGCGTTTAAACGTAACATAAGACACCTCATTTAGAATTATTTTAGATTAATATAACATGAGAGGTAAACTCACAATAGTGACATTTGTCACTGTTATGTATATGATTATAATCAATATTTATCTTGCCTGCTATTTACGTGTCATATTACAATACTTTGTAAAAAGTTTGAACTATAATATTTGGAGGATTAACATGAAATATTTTGATGCCCACGCACATTATTTAGACAGAAAATTTAAAAGAGACAGAGACGAACTTTTCGTAGAAATGCAAAGAGAAGGCGTCGAATACATTGTGGACTGTTTTGGTGAAAAAGATATGCGGCTTGGCTTGCAGCTTGCAAAAAAGTATCCTTTTTACTATATGTGTATTAACGACCACCGTTATGTAAGCGATGGATTCCATGGCAAGGTGGAAAAATATGAGCATTTAGCCAACAAACGCGTAGATGAATCCGTAGAAAGGGTGAAAAAACTCTGCGCCGAAAATAAAAAAATTGTAGGTTATGGCGAATGTTATATAGATTTTCGCAAAACCGAAAAAACACCTGAAGGAATTGAAGAGCAAACTTTTTGGCTGAGCAAGGATCTTGAAATAGCAAGAAGGACGGGGCTTGTGCCGGTGATTCACTCCGGCAATGCGGATCAAGAATCCTTTGACGTTATTAAAAATACGGACATGCCTGATTACGGCGCAGGCCGCGGCATGATGCACTGCTATCTCGGCCCACCACAAATGGCCTTGGATTATATTGACATGGGTTATCTTATCAGTGTGACAGGCCTGGTAACACACCGCTCTGCTCGTGGTAAAAATTTGGTGGAAGTAGTGAAGCAGATTCCTCTTAAAGGCATGGTAATAGAAACGGATTGCCCATATCTAACGCCAGAGCCTTTTCGTTACAAGCGAAACGACTCGGGCTTACTGAGGCTAACTGTAGAAGCAATTGCAGAAATTAAAAACGTTTTGCCAGAAGAAGTTGCGGAAATTACAACGGCCAATGCAAAGGCACTTTTCCGTATTAAATAGCATGAAAATAATTTCAAGTGGTGTCGGAGCGCCACCACTTGAAATTGTAAGTTTCATGTTCGGTTAGTTATGAAAATGTTTATAATGAAAGACGAGAGGAAGCGTAGGTGATGTATGGAAATAATTAGAGCCGGAATGGATGATACCAATATGTTTAGCAAAGAACAGCTTGCCCATGGGGCGTGTTGTTTTTACACGGCAGACAAATCCATTCGATATTACTTTGAGATACAAGGTCATGAAGCAATCCTCTATGCCTATGAACAAAAGTATATCAATGAGGTAATAGATGAATTTTTATTTTACTCAAATTTTGTCACATGCATTAAGCACACTAACGGTCATGTATTAAAACAACGAGATGCAATAAAACTAGAACCTTTTGCAATTTTAAAAATCCAACCAAGCCAATTTTATATAAACGAACAAAAGCTTATAAACTGCAAATCATGGATAAAAAGCCAAGAGGATATACGGATTCCTGTAGCAACTATTGACGGAAAAGTTGTATCTCTTGACGGCCATACAAGATTGCGCGCGGCATTAGATTTAGGATACACACACGCATATATTTATCCGGATGATTGTGGTGATTACACAGCGGCATTTGTTAATGAGGCAATAAATCGAAATATATTTGGCATTTTTGATATGGCCATTTTACCAAATGATGAATACAAAGTAAGATGGGATAAATTTTGTGATTACTTCCTTGCCTCTTGCACCAAATAAGTCACATACTTGCGAATACTCTCCATAAAACGCCCCTCGTCCATTTCACCGCTTGCGATGCGGGCAAGGCCTTTTTCCCATTTGCCTGTGGTTTCGGGCTGGCGCATTTCTGGCGGGACTATGCCTATAAGTCTAATTCCCTTTTCTGTGGGAATTAGATTTTTTTTCTTGCGTTCTGCATAACTTGTGGATATTAGCTTTTCTATCATTGCCGCGCGCGTAGCAGGCGTGCCAAGCCCTGAGGATTTTAGGGCTTCTTTTAATGTTTCGTCTTCTACAAAGCGGCCGGCGTGCTCCATGGCAGAAAGAAGCGTAGCCTCTGTATATGGTTTTGGGGGCTGGGTTTTTTTGTGTATTACTTCTGTTTCATGGGTGGTTACGGCATCGCCCTTTGTTAACGTTGGGAGGGATTCGCCTTCCCCATCGTCTGGGGTGGTATTCTTTTCATGGGAGTACACGGCCTTCCAGCCTAGGTTGCGGTCCATTTTCCCTTTAGAGCGAAAAGATTCTTCTGCCGCGCGGGTTATTACGGTTGTAATGTCGTACTCATAGGCAGCATAAAATGCGGCAATAAAGTTACGCACGATGCGGTCGTATACGTTTTTTTCGTCCTTTGAAAGTGTGGACAGAGATTTTTTTGAACCAGTAGGAATGATCGCGTGATGATCGGTTACTTTTTTGTCGTTTATCAGCCGTGATGTTGTTGGCAGCTTTGGCAGATTAAGCACTGTGGCGGCTAAGGTATCGTAGGGCGGTGGCAGGGATTCTAGCGTAGGTTTTAGCTTTGGCTCCATGTCGCGGCTTAGATAGCGGCTGTCTGTACGCGGATAGGTTATGAGCTTGTGGGTTTCGTATAGAGACTGCGCAATTGTCAAGGTCTTTTGTGCAGAGAGGCCTAGTTTGCGGTTGCATTCCCGCTGTAGCTCTGTTAAATCGAAAAGCTGAGGCGGCAATTGGCGTTTTGCTTCGGTTTCTATACTTTCGACTATGCTAGATGCGCCTTTTACTTTGGCAGCGATTGCCTGGGCTTCTTCTTTAGTTTTGACGCGCTGTTCAAATCCCGCCTCTATATCGGCGTTTTTCGTAGTATTGATATAAATGCCTTGATAGGTGTCGTCTTTTTCCGTAATAAAATCGGCCTTTACTTCCCAGTAATTCTCCGGCACAAAGGCTGTTATTTCGTGATGGCGGTTAACTAAAATTGCTAGGGTAGGGGTCTGCACGCGCCCCAGCGTCATTAACTCGCCGCATTTTAAGGTAAATGCGCGGGTGGCGTTCATGCCTACAAGCCAGTCGGCCTCTGCCCGGCATTTTGCGGATAAAAAAAGATTATCGTACGCTTCGCCGTCTTTCATTTTTGAAAGGCCTTCTGTAATAGCGGTGTCTGTAAGGCTGGATATCCACAGGCGTTTTACAGGCTTGTTGCAGCTGGCCCATTGGTATATATAGCGAAAAATTAATTCCCCTTCGCGACCGCTATCCGTAGCGCATATTACCCGGGAAATTTCGTGTGAATTTAACATTTTTTTTAATAACGTCAGTTGCTTAGATGTTTTGGCTATGGCTTTAAGGCCCATTGTTTGCGGTAAAATCGGCAAATCGTTCATGCGCCACTTTTTTAAAGCCGGGTCGTATTCGTCAGGCTCTTTGAGGGTAGCCAAATGGCCTATTGCCCAAGAAATTACATATTCATCGCTATGCAAATAGCCGTCGCCTTTTTGTTTGCATTTTAAAACCCGGGCAATATCCCGCCCGACGGATGGTTTTTCGGCAATTATTAGGGTTTTCATAGTTGCACTCCTTACTGAATGTATAACGAATTCCAAATTAAAGTGTGCTGCGCGCACTAGGCCAATACAACGCACTTTAAGTGATAGCAGATAGGGTTTTGATTGGAATTGGTATTAGCACGTGCTGCATATAATATAACATATATCGAGGGCACGCAAAAAATAATTCAGTTGGTAAGGATTCCTTACCAACTGAAATTTATAATTTTGCTGCAGGAGGATTGATTTTAATGAGACGTAAATTTTTGGCAAGGCGATTACATATGTGGTTGAGGAGAAGAAAAAGGCCACGCACTGCACACAGCGTCCCAAAATACGGTTTAGAAAGAAAAAATACGCGCAACAGAATTTTCCCCAGGCGATATGTGGCATTAATGCTTCTGCTCATTCTATTAGCGTCCTTTGCATACAGTTATTATCGTTTTGACAGGCGCATTCTGCCCCTAGTGCTGGAGGCGGCAGAACTTAGACTGCAAGCAGAAATTAACAATGTAATAAACTCCGTTGTCCAAGAAATTATTACAGAACAGCAGGTTACGGCAGCAGATTTTTTACTACAAAGCCTAAGCGGTGGAGAAATTGCAAAGCCCGTGCTTTCGGTAAATACGGTGTTGGTTAACGAAATATGTAATGCCGCCGCTCAAAGGATATCTGAACGGCTAAATAATCTGGAGCCTGAAATAGTGTATGTGCCAATGGGCATGGCCTTAGGGCTGGATACATTGGCACAGGTTGGGCCTAGATTTTCTTTCTACATTGCGCCAATTGGCAACGCCCTGGTTAATTATGAAACTAGCTTTACCGCCGTTGGTATAAATCAAACCCATTTTGCGATGTGGCTTACGGTGGAGTCTGTGGTGCGGATTATTAATCCAGTGCAATCTTCAGAAATCATAGTAATACGCAATGTATCTCTCGTAGACACGGTTATAAGTGGCGTAGTGCCGGATACTTATCTTAGCATGGATTTGCCAAGCTTTGGCTTTGCCCCCTAAATAATTTAAATAATCTGAAACAAAGTCAGCAGCAAATAAATAGGCGGCACCCACAAAAGCAGCGTGATAGCGCCAGATACAGTCATTGCGCATTTATATAAAATTGACCACTTTTTTAAAAAAGCAGAAACAGCCACTGCAAGCAAAGGCATCCATAACAAATAACTGAGTAGGTTTGCAAAAATAGCAATGGCCATCCCTGCAACTGTCATCACAATCAGCAGTATAGTTATAAACCACGACTTTGGCAATTTCGTTTTGAACTTATAAATCAAAAATGCAAGCGCTGCTGCAAATGCCATCCCCATCAAAATATTGGCGGCAGTCGTGGTAAGTACAATCATCCTACCTGGCAAAAATGGAAAAAATATAGCATCGTGAGACGGCTCTCTAAGCACTAACAGGCAATTTTCCGCAGCATAATTTGCAAGTGCCATGGTGGTAACCAAATAGTGATAGGCAGTGTTCCTGTTCAAATTTTCAAAATTATCATATGGCGTATGATAATACTCGCCGCCACCTATAATTGCAAAGTTTAAACCTCTAAATCCGTACGCTCTAAAAATAGTAAAATCTGTGTAAGAACCCGGGAGAAAAGTTGCGTAAACCCAGTCTGCCCAATGGAAGCCTATTGGCCGTGGCGCAACTCGGTTAAACATGCGAAGCATACTGGTTGGTGCGGCAGATGTTTCAAAAATAAGCAGTCCACCGCTATTCCCCTGGGCTTCAAGGTTTATTAACAGGTCTATTTCCTCTGTTAATTCCGTAAAGTCTCGGCTAAATGCCAATGCACCAAGGGCAGACCATTCCTCCCCATCCGTAAATAAGAAGTGTAGATTACTGGCTAAGTTGTCGTTGTTTGCATTAGCGCGCAGGGCCTCTAGCATTGCAACAACAGGCAGCATTGCATCAGCGGCACCAGGCGTATTTAGCGTAGTGTCATAATGGGCCACAAACATTATACTGCCGCTATAGGGGTTGGGGGATTCAAGGGTAACCCAAATATTGTCTACATACATATAACCCTGTGTAACCAATGGATGGCGCGGGAAATTGCTTTCCACCCATCTGCGAATCCACCACCCAGTTTCAATACTAAAAGGCTGGGGCTCCCGCCCCATACGAATTTGACGCAAAACCGCGTCTGCATAGTGGTAATCTTCGATTGTATATACGGTTCTATGCACAATTGGGGTAAGACCCATTGCTTCAATTTCTGCAATAATCTCGTCTCGCGTGGCGGCCAGCTCCGGTGTGCCAACCCACCTTACACCGGTTGCTAGGCGTTCTAAGTTGTACATCATTTGTTGAAAAGTAGGCGATGTTTCATCAACAATTGGCGGGTTAACTCGCCAAATACTTAAAACTACAGATGCCGTTAAAACTAAAATGATAATCACTGTGCTAAAAATGGTGGTTATGTAACTTGTTTTTTTCATGTTGGATTATCTCCATTCTAATTATAAATTTAAACATGTTTTTTATAGCATATAGAAAATGGAAAAGTCAATATATATGGTTCATAACCATTCCCTACAAAAGTTATTGCGAATGTGGTGTAAAATTCCTTGCAAAGGTGGTACAATGCACAAAAAGCATAGGAGCGTGTAAACAATGGCAGATTTTAAATATGAAATAACCAAGCACATCGGCGTTTTATCTGAAAGTGCCAAAGGCTGGACAAAGGAATTTAACCTTATAAGCTGGAACGATCGTGAACCCAAATATGACATTAGAGAATGGTCCCCCGGCCGCGAAAAAATGGGAAAAGGTGTGACCTTATCTACAGAGGAAATGGCAAAGTTAAAACTTTTACTTGGCGAAATAGATTTGTAGGAGATTATTTTATGAAGTATTTTATAGTAGATGCCTTTACAAACGCGTTGTTTAAAGGCAACCAAGCTGGCGTTTGCCTGTTGGAAGCGCCCTTAACCGATGACATTATGCAAAAAATTGCTTTTGAAAATAATCTTTCCGAAACAGCATTTTTAGTTAAGCGGGAAAAACATTATGACTTACGTTGGTTTACTCCAACAGTGGAAGTGGATTTATGCGGCCATGCAACTTTAGCATCTGCCTTTGTTGTATTTAATTGTATTGAAAAAAACGCATCTGTTTTGCAATTTGAAACAAAGAGCGGAACGCTGATTGTTAAAAAATCAGACGATATGTACGAGATGGACTTTCCGTCAAGAAAACCCAAACCGGTAAAACTTGACGAGCAAATGAAAAAAGCCATTGGTACAACCCCATTGGAGGCACACCTATCCCGAGATTTAATTTTATTATTGGATAACGAACAACAAGTAAAAAATTTGCAGCCAAATTTTGAATTAGTAAAGCAAATGAACTATTTTGCAGTGGTTGTTACAGCAAAAGGCGACAATGTAGATTTTGTCTCGCGCTTTTTTACGCCAAGGGCAGGGGTTGTGGAAGACCCGGTTACAGGCTCTGCCCATTGTTCCCTAATACCCTTTTGGGCAGAAAGATTGGGCAAAGATAAAATGACTGCCAGGCAGCTATCTGTCCGAGGCGGAACGCTCTACTGCCAAAATAAAGATGCGCGTGTAAAAATCGCAGGTAAGGCAGTAATGTATTTGCAAGGTGAAATAAACCTACCATAGCAAACCCGCTCATACCAACCAAAAGGATGTGAAGGCAGTTGTCAAAACTCGAATTTACAATAAGACCAATAAATCCACAGGAAATAGAAAAAGTGGCTGCGTTACTATCCACAGGATATTACCATGATGATTTTTTCAAATGGTCGGTGGAAAGCGATGATGAGCGCCACAAAATAGTTGCCGACTACTATAGTATATATCTTAGCGCAGTAGGGTGCGTGGCACATGTGGCAGAAACCCCCGATGGCGGCATAATAGGTGTAACTGTTTGGCTTCCTCACGATGTGGACATAAGCATATACGATGAAATCGACAAAGCCGCAGGCATATACGCCCCGCAATTTCGCGCAGTTTGCGACAATTCCCATTACAGCGAGCCGCCTATGGAACCCTTCTATCAGCTTGTAGGTTTCGTGGTTCTGCCTAAAGCTCAAGGATTGGGCATAGGCGGTGCACTGCTAAAATATCACCTTGATATACTTGACAAAATGGGCATACCCACCTATTTGGAGGCGAGCACACCTTACTTTGGCGGCGGTGTGTATGGCCGTTTTGGCTACCAGCCAGTGGGAGAATTGATGGTATTTGCAAAAACAGCAGTGCTGTACCCCCTATGGAGACCGGCTGCACCCAAACAAGAAAAATTTCTCCAAAGTGTAAAGTACCATCCTAAATTACGTGAATTACAATTTGGCGATTATAACTGGCTTGTTTTAGAAGAACGCGACAACAAAATATTGCTACTATCCGAAAATGTTATATTCCTGCAAAAATATCACAATACATTTGAAAACATAACATGGGCTAATTCAACCGCTCGCGAATACTTAAATTCCACATTTTACAATACATTCAAGCCGGAAGATCAATCCCAAATAGTTGAAACCAGGTTATATGACCAAAATACTACAGATAAGATATTTCTTTTATCAGTGGAAGAAGTGGTAACATATCTAGGCAGTAGTGGACAGTCCAATAACAACAAATTCTATATAGATGATAATTTTAACAGCGCGCGTAAAGCCGTGTACACAGACAATTCACTATGCAGATGGCCACTGAGAACCTCCGGTAATTTACCCTATCTCGTTGCAACCGTTACGATAGAAGGCAAAATCGCCATAACCGGTGACTTCGTCAATCGCTCAAATTCAGACCTTTTTAATGTAGGTCTTCGTCCGGCCATGTGGGTAGAAAATCCATGAAAACACTCTATATGACTGACCTAGACGGTACTCTGCTTGATAACACAGCCAGCTTAAATTCTAACGCTGTAGAGTGTCTTAATTCCCTCATTGAACAAGGCTTAAATTTTACCTATGCCACTGCCAGATCGTGGACAAGCGCTAGCAAAATAACGAAAAACCTTAACCTCAATTTGCCGGTAGTAACCTACAACGGTGCATTTATTGTAAATCATAGCTCTGGGGATATTATTCGTGCTTTCACACTGCAAAATGAAAAATTTACCCAGATGCTTTCTGTTATTATGGAACTTAATTTATCCCCAATTGTCTATACCCTCATAGACAATGTCCAGCGGGTTATGTGGGCAAAAAATCATGAAACCCAGGCAATTCGCAATTATAAGAAATTGCGGCTGGGGGACAAAAGGTTTATGGCCGTTGGTTCTCTGCAAGAACTAAACCAAGGCGAAGTTTTTTATATAACCATTATTGGCACACAAAAGGAACTTGCACCATTGGCAGACATAGTAAAAGCGAATACACAATATTCCAGCGTTTATAGCAAAGACATCTACAGTGGAGACTATTGGCTTGAGATATATGACAATCGGGCATCAAAGGCATCAGGGCTTGAGTGGATGCGTAATAATTGCGGAATTACTAAAACTATTTGTTTTGGGGATAATCTAAACGACTTACCGATGTTTAAAGCTGCGGACGAATCCTATGCTGTGCGCAATGCAGTTCAAGGGTTAAAACTTGCTGCAAACGGCATAATTGACAGTAATGAAGAAAGTGGTGTGGTTGAATTTATACGCGCCCATTTCATCAAAGGAGAAATAGCCAATGCATGACGAAAACAGTATCTACAGCTTGCTTCTGGTAGAAGACGATCCAATAATATCCTCCGGGCTCATATACGCAATAGAGCAAGCAGGGTACAATGTCCTTCACGCTAAAGATATTCAAACTGCAAAAGCCATGGACAAGTCCTTCGACTTAGCAGTTTTAGACATCGGCCTCCCCGATGGCTCGGGCTTTGACTTAGTAGAATCTTTAAAATCTGCCGGGTCTTCTTTGATTTTTCTTACCGCAATAGACGAAGAAGGGCATATTATCCGTGCATTTGAAGTGGGTGCAGAAGATTATGTAACAAAACCCTTTCGCATAGGTGAATTGATGGCACGTATAAAGGCCGTACTGCGCCGCCGAGGTGGTTTGGGTGATGTTGTTAAACTTGGCCGCATTAACATACATATCGGCGAGGGGAAGGCTTTTATAGATGGCATATCCCTTGACTTAACGGCCTTAGAATACAGGCTGCTTTTAACATTTGCCACCCATAAAGGACAGGTCATAAGCCGTGGGCAAATTTTAAACCAAATTTGGGATGCTGCTGGGCAGTTTGTAGAAGACAATACATTAACCGTATATATAAAGCGCCTGCGCAAAAAAATAGGTAACGGTGCGGTAATCGAAACATTAAAAGGGCAAGGATATAAAGCAAGTGATTTTTAATAAATCAGTTGGTAAGAGATTCTTACCAACTGAAAAAGGAATAAGTATAAATGATAATCAGTCGAAAAGAAGTTGAAATCCTATCTGCGGATATTCGTAAAATAGTGGATGGCCAAGCCCTAGACCTGCGTGACAATTTAGAAGGCCGGCTTTCCATACTAAAAAACGATATCCACACATTGGCGCGCCGCCTTAATAACCAGGCAGAAAGCCTGCAAAAGGACAAATCCAGCCTTGCAGACACTTTGGCGGATATTTCTCACCAGTTAAAAACTCCGCTTACAGCAATGCTTGTAATGGTAGATCTGCTAGCAGATGCCCCACAGCAAAAACAATCGGAGTTTATAGCAAATATAAAGCAAGGGCTAACCCAAACAGATTGGCTTGTAAACTCCCTGCTAAAAATGGCAAAATTAGAATCTGGAACGGTGGTTCTTAATCCCACAAATGTATCTGCCCAAACGCTAATAGACGCTGCCGTAGCCCCTCTCAAAATTATATTGGACATCAAAAACCAGCAGGTAGAATCTGTTGGGGATGTTACAATTTATTGCGATATAAACTGGACGGCAGAAGCCTTAACCAACGTAATAAAAAATGCATCCGAACATTCACCGGATGGCAGCGTGATTAAAGTAATTGCCGGAGAAAACCCAATATGCAAGTTTGTATCCGTTACAGATTGTGGAAGCGGCATACCCATCACAAAAATAAAAAACCTATTTCAGCGCTTTGGGGGTAGTTCCCAAGGCACTGGAATAGGTTTGCCCCTTGCAAAAGCCATTATGCGCAGCCAGCAAGGAGATATAGAAATTGATGGTGGCGGTAAGGGTACCGGTGCCACCTTTAAATTGAAGTTTTAAGCCAATTCTCCACATGGGCATTAAAAATATCTACGTTTTCAATCTGTAAATTATGTCCGGTATTATTTAATGCAACAAAGGTCAATTGGGGTAAATGTTTGAGTGTTTCCCAGGTATCTTCGTATCCCACAGAATCATCCTGTCTGCCCGTGAGTGCCACGATAGGTTTTTCGAACTGCAACTTACGAAGCTCCGCCTCAAAAGAAAAGCTAAAACCCGATTGCCTAAAATACCGTAAAAAATTTCCATCTGCAATATTTATCCCGGGCATAATTTCACTTTTAAATCTGTCCCATGTTTCCCTTGTTGCAACAGAAGCACAAGCAAGGAAATTTGCAAAGTCTTCGGGCGCGTTTACATATGCCTCCAAGCCTTCTTCAACAGTTACGCTCCCTTTAGCGGGAAGCTTACGCTTAGCGCTATCTGCAACCACACATGGGGCAATTAAAAAGATGCCGTCAATATGAAGGCCAGGATCACGAGCCAAACCAAGTGCCATATATCCGCCATATGAATTTCCTACAACAAGAAAACTTTCATCGCCAATGACTTTGGAAATAAACATTTTTAGCACGTCTAACATAGTATCCGCATTTTTGACCCAGTCCATGCCAGGGGTTTGGCCCATGCCGGGTAAGTCTAAATATATTCTGCGATATCCGGCGATGTTTTGAAAAATTGGCTCAAGACAACCCTTTAACGCCCTGTGGTCTATTGAATAACCATGCACACATAAAATAGGTTTACCGCTCCCATATTCTTCATAGTAAATTGGTAAATCGTTTATTAAACATTCCATTGTATGATCTCCTTAAAATTTTGATATAAGAAATATACCATATTTGCATAGATCACAGCAATCTAGTTTGAGCCAAATGACACAACGCCATTGTAGGGAATGGTTCATAACCGTTCCTAAGTATTATAAAACAAAAGAACCCCTATAATTCGGGGTTCGTTATATCCGCACCAAGACTTCTTAAATCCGCTTGTATATTCGCATATCCACGTTCTACATATTTAGCATTTTTAACGATGGTTTCACCTTTTGCAGCCAATGCCGCAAGTATTAATGCGGCGCCGCCGCGCAAGTCCTGAGCTTCTACCGTGGTACCCTGCAGGGACTCTTTTCCGTTAATGGTAAACGTCCTAAAATCTGCAGAAACATCTATATCTGCGCCCATATGGTTTAAGTCCTGAGCATGGGCGTGTCGGCTCTCAAAAATAGTTTCTACAACTTTGCTGGTGCCCTCTGCAACAGATAATGCCGCGATAAACTGAGACTGCATGTCTGTCGGAAAACCGGGATGCACGCCCGTAACTAATTGTGGCAATGCTTTTAATCGCTTGGGGGCCGCAAGGGTTATGCAGGTTCTCCCACTGTGGATATGGCAACCCATTTCTTTGAGTGCGCAAAGCACCGGTTCAAGGTCAGTTGGCCTAACGTCGTGTAAGGTTATACACCCGCCGGTTATTGCAGCCGCAAGTAAGTATGTGCCTGCAACGATGCGGTCGGGCATTACAGAATATGCTTTTACACTCTTTAATTCAGAAACGCCCTCAATTAAAATTGCATCTGTACCTGCGCCTTCAATATTCGCTCCCATTGCAATCAGGAATTGTGCCAGGTCAATTATTTCCGGCTCCCGGGCGGCGTTTTCTATGGTAGTTACCCCTTTTGCGGTGGCGGCTGCAAGCATTATATTTTCTGTAGCGCCAACGCTTGCTGTATGCAAGCTAATTTTCGCACCTCGAAGCGCATCTGCTTCGCATATAATCTTGTGGCCATCGATGCAAATTTTCGCACCCAGTTTTGTAAGCCCCAAAATGTGAAGGTCGATGGCACGTGCACCAAGATTACATCCACCGGGCATAGAAATATTCACCTTGCCCATCCGCCCAAGCATTGCCCCAACAAATAATATAGAGGACCGCATTTCGCTGGCAATATGGTCTGGAATGTTATGAGATAATCCCCCGGAAGAATCCACTTTAAGCACTGTATCTTTAAATTCCACTTTGCAACCAATGCTTTTGAGTATTTCGATAGAAGCAAGTATATCTGTAATAGGTGGACAATTGTGAATCTCACTTTCACTTTTGCTTAAACATACAGCGGCAAGCATGGGCAAGGCGGCGTTTTTTGCCCCCCCAATACAAATATTGCCCGCAATCCTATGACCGCCACGGATACGGTATTGACGCATAGCCCTCACATCTCCCCAAAATATACTAATCCCACTTTAAAACATGTTTGCCAGAGGGAAGTTCGCGCCACAGCGCGAGCGCTTTGACCGATAGGCAAATATAATTTTAAATGAGGATTAGTATTAGGCATGTGTTAGTGTATGCACAAGCACCGTAATTGGTGAAACAGGCTTTTAATTGGAATTGCTATCAATCCATAAAACAAACTCCGCGCCGTATTCACCGGCAAATGCCAGCCAGCCATTATCCGGTAGGGTAACAAAATCGCGCAAGCTTACCTCAAGGCTTGTTGCAATGCAGTTAAGCCTATTATCATATACAAACCATGCACCATGTTGCGGTGTATCAATATACAGCCGTTGGCCAGCAAGGTGGGCGTCTACATACACCCATATTGTTTTGTCTGTTACAGTTACACGTCCGCCTAGTTGGGACAAGCTTCCTGCCGCACTTGCGTCCATATATACAATTTCATTAACGGATATAAACTCCACTCCATTTATGGTGGTAACTGTAATATCCATAGCGTCTCTGCCGTTTAATATTGGGGTAGTGTTAAAGCTGATGGCAGTATTTTCATCTATAATTCTTGTGTTTGGCATCGCTGCACCACCGATAGGGTACAGGCCCCTAATTACATAACCTGGTGTGTTTAAATCTGTCATAAGTGTTGTAAAGTGTCCGGAAACATAACTCATGGACGTATGCCTATCACTTACCAGTAAAAACGGACGTCCGCTGCGTGATTCCCATAGGGCTTGTACAGCATCAGGTACATTGTTTTGTTCAAGCCTTTGTGCAAGGGGGAGCGACATTGCATGAATGCCAAGACCGGGCACATCGCTATATGTTTGCACTAAAAGATAATTATCGTAAAAGGTGATGATAGAAATATTGTATGCGCCGCCGCCCATACCAAACAAGTAGTTACCGTCAATGGAAACAAATTTACCATCAGTGTTGTGCAAGAACGTGAGCGGCCGGTCGCTTTGGGACGCAAATGGGGTTAGGATTAAAGTATAATCTGTAAATTCTGCTTGCAGCATACCGCCGGAAATACCCATGTCGTAAATACCAGCGTATGCCCTTAGGCTTTCGGATACTGGTGCGGGGTTGAGATTTAGCTCCGGTATGGTTACATTTGTATCTTGGGGCAGCAATCCTTCTTCCTGTAATACCGCCAAAATAATTGCTTGGGAAATTAAGCTTTCGAAACTGGCCGACCCATAGGAAGACGCAGAAACTGCAACCGCAAGATTAAACTCAGGTAAAACGGTTAAATCCGTTGTAAAAGCGGCAGTGCTACCGCCTTTGTTTAAGGCCTGTATGCCAAGGCTATTAAATGGAAACATATCTACCGCATCCCAGCCAAGGCCAAAACGAAGGGTGTTTGCCTCCGGCATTAAGTCCATTTTAAGTTGCATGCTTGCCATTTCGTCAACTGACTGGCGGGATAAAATAGAACCACAGGCATTATCCATAAAAATTGCAGAAAACCGTGCCAAGTCCTCCATTGTCGCAAGCAGGCCGCCACTGCCTATAACGCCAAGAGACTGAGGCTGCATTTGGTTGCTGCCCAAATAAATGCTGGCTAAACGGTTGTGGTCAAAATTTGTACTTTGGGGCGACATAATATCTGTTATTCCAAGGAGCTCAAAGAATTCAATCTCTAAAAATTCTGTAAAACTTACACCGCTTATATACTCTATTAAAATTTCCGCAAGGGTAAAGCCGTCGTTGTTGTAAATGGAACGCTCGCCAGGGTTAAACATAAGGCGTTGCTGGCTTAGATTTTGCAAAAATATATCCATGTAATAAGTGCTGTTATCCCCAAAAAGCATTGCATTCGCGTACATTCCGCCCATTAAACCGGATGAATGGTTAAGCAGCATACGCGGGGTGATATATGCATACCGCGCATCCGCCATTGTAAAGTGGGGGAGGTATGTGACTACAGGCTGGTCTATATCTACCAGATCCATATCCGCAAGCCGCATTACCGCCGCCGCGGTAAACACTTTACTTACAGAACCGATGTTGTACATTGTACTTGTTGGGGTTTCTTCTGCAGCATAAGCTGTGCCTGTTGGAATGAGGCAAAATATAATGACTGCAAATATAATCGATAATTTTTTCATTTTATTCACATGCTCCTATTCTACTAACAATTCATAAACAGAAATATTTTTAATACTACGTGCTGACAAGTATGCAACAACATAAGTCACAGCCATAAACATCCCGCATAAAATTCCAATAATTATAGGGGTAATCGTGAGTGCAATGGTAAAACCAGGTGCAATTACAACACTTAGCATAGGCCCTACGGCTAACATGCCACTGAAGCAGCCAAGAACGATACCTATTGTTGTAATTGGCATAAAGCTTACTGCCATTTGCCTTACAAGCTGTTTGGTTGTATATCCGCTAGACTTTAATATGCCAAGTTCATGGCGGCGCTTTGCAACAATCGACCTTACTGTTACGGATAAAATCAGCGATATTACAATAACAGAAACCACAAGAATAAGCTGTGTCAAAAGCCCAAATGGAGCAGCTAAGCCATCTACAGATGCAACTAAAACACTAAGGTTATCGGTTAAGCGTTCTATTTTAAAATCTTCTGACGAGCCGCTTATGATTATTTCGCCGTCCAGTAGCACTGCATATTCCACACTTGTTATGCCAAAATACTCAAGATAAAAGGCAATCCTTTCTTCTGCCCTCGCTCTGGCAGCGGCAAAGTTATCATCTTCGTAAGCCCGGGTAACATTTAGCATACCAAAGCTGTTTATCAATACATCAGAAAATTCATAAAAGTCCACGCCTTCGTTAAAATAAACCGCAATGGTACGAGGCGCGTAGTTAGGGTTTAAACGCCTGTAACCGTCTATTGTTACTGCGGCGGCCGGTAAGCCACCCAATATGGGAAAATGCCCTGTTACAATGTACTCCTGGGTTACGCCCATGGCAGTAATTCTTACGCTGTCACCGATGGTTATGCCTATTCTTTGGGCAAGATTTAATGGCATTGCAACTTCGTTAGGGTGTATAGGCAAGCGCCCATCCGAGGGTACTATGGTTTCAAATCTGGTAAAATCGTTTGATACCTGTACGAATGGTACGTCCACATCATTTATTGCAAACTGTACAAATTCATTGATTAGTGTCATGCGTACTTCCGGCTTTTGTTCAAGTTCTTCAGCAAACAAAAGGGCATCTGTGTGTCTTGTTACTGTAATTGACATTTCGTGGGCTTCTGCGCCGGATATGCTAAAAAGTGGGGTAGGGTCTATTACAAAATTTTGATACACAGCAACCATGGCCGTAGCCGCAAATGCCGCACCTGCGATAACTGCGCCTATCATTAAATACATTTTAATGTAGGCAAACATATTTTTAAGCCCCAGGGTAAAATGTATATTACCAACCAGCCTCTTAAGCGGGAAAAAGTTACGGCGGAAGTTATTTGTAGCCATACCACCGCGCAGTGCAACAATGGGTGGTAGTTTTTTAATCCTGCGGGTAGAAAGTGCAACCATTAATAATAATATAAGTGTGATAAAAATGACCGACAGCACACCCGCTGCAAAACTTGCACCAAAAGCCCAGGGTAAACCACTCATGGTAAAAAATAAATGTCTTACAAAGGGGAATGCAAGCGGGGCAAGGCATGCGCCAATAATTGCTGCAAATGCTGTAATCAAGCCATACTCTGTAATATAGCAAGCAAATATTTGACGGCTGGTATAACCCTGTGCCTTTAACACACCAATCTCATGCATGGTATTTTCTATGCTGTTTGCTACGCGGAAGCGGATAACCATCAAGGAAATAGCAATGAGTATAATCGCAAAAAGCAGAATAATACCAGCTAGAAGTAACGTGAGTTGAATTGAATTAATATTTTGACCAATGTCCATAATAAAATGATCATTACTCATAAGGTTTAGCGGCTCAGCAAACTGCAAGTTAATATCTGCGCTAAACTGTTCTGCATCAGTCAAGTCATGCAGCCTAACCGCCATCCATATAGAACGCCCAAGATAACGGCTTAAGCGGTTATAACCTTCTGGTGGTACATAAACCTTTACCGCTGCCATGTCCGGCAGTGTCATTTCCGATGCTTCAAAAAAGCCTGCTACAATTAGGGTTATCTCTCTGTTTCGGTGTATCATTGTAAAGTCACCGCCTATTTCATAGCCGAAAAACTCGCCTATCAGCGGCAGGTAAATTGCGTGTTCTCTGGGAATGCTCGTGTCCCTTTCTACCATATGTGGTGCAGATATGTTAAAGCGGTCTGTTATATTGCCGATGATCACATTCGTTTCTGTAGTAGGCCCAAAAGTGACTGTTGCACCGCCGGCAAAAAGTACCTCTCTCTGTTCAAATCCTATAACCCTTGGGTCATTTTCTATAATATCTGCATAAGTTGAGTTAAACTGTCCGCGAGGCATTACAAATATGTTGTGCGCACTGTTCATACGCTCGGTGGTGCTTATAAAATCATCTTGTAAGTTGGCAAAAAGACTTGCAGATATAGTAGAAAGCGCCGCGATAATTACAATGATAATAAACAGCGGAACAATTGCCCCCTTGTTGCGCCGTGCATTTGCCTTTGCTATGTGAAATGTTTTTTTCATTTTCCTATACTCCCATTCGTCTATTATTACCAGCCCATGCCATCTAAAAACTTTTGAACCTTTTCCATGCGTTTCGTTGTGTCATCTCCAATAAACGGCGGTAAATCTAACTGCCCAAAAACCGCGCCGTCCCGCAGATATACTATTTTATTGCCACGCACGGCAGTTTTTAAATCATGGGTTACCATTACAACACTTTGCCCGCTTGCATGTACCTCGCTTATTATGTCCAGCACCTTTTGACCTGAAGCTGAGTTTAATGCGCCCGTAGGTTCGTCCGCAAAAAGTAGTGCGGGGTTATTTATAAGTGCCCTTACAATGCCTACCCGCTGCGCTTCGCCGCCGGATAGCTGGCTGGGGAATTTATCCCAAAGGCTGCTGTCTAGCCCCACGCGCTCAAGTAATATCTCCGCATGTTTTACTAATTCTTTTGTGTTCGTTGTCAGCAAAAAGCCACCGGTGAGTATATTGTCCATTACGCTCATATTGTCCATCAGGTGAATTTGCTGAAATATAAAGCCGCAATTCTCCCGGCGGAAGACAGCAAGCTCATCATTGCTATATTTCGAAATATCCTTGCCGCCAAACCATACCTCGCCCAATGTTGGTTTGTCCATGCCTGATATGGCATACAATAGTGTGCTTTTTCCACTGCCAGAGGCACCCATAATTACTGTAAATGCGCCTTTTTCAATTTCCAGATCCATATTTTTTATAATGTGAATCTGCTTACCACTGGTGCTAAATGATTTGCAAAGTTTTTTTGTCTCTATAATTGATTTCATATTATTGCCTCCTATGATGCAAGTTAAGTTTTTGCACTTGCCTTGTGCCGATGATTTACTATACTATGTATAGGGTATTAATTGCTTTAACACAGGATTGTCAATTTCTTATCAATTTCTTAACAATCCACCAAAAGGAGAAAATATGCTAGACTGCCTAATAATAGACGATGACATAAGCATCGCCTCTACAATATGTGAGTACTTTACAATGTTTGACTTTACCGCAGAATATGCGTCAACCTTTGAAGACGGCTTAAAAGCCGTAATAGAAAAACAACCATCACTGATCATATTAGACATAAATTTAGGAGAAGAATCCGGTTTTGCACTATGTAAAAAATTGCGAGAAACTTCTAATGTGCCAATTATATTTATAAGCGCACGTAATACAGACGACGACATTTTAGTCGCCCTTGGCGTAGGCGGGGATGATTATCTTGCAAAGCCTTTTTCTATGTCAGTACTTTTAGCAAAGGTAAAAGCCGTGTTAAAACGCAGTGCTGCAACGGCTACGGTTCAACCGGTTGCCCGAGATACAGTAAAGTTCGGCAATATAACAATAGACCGGGGCAGTACCAATGTTGCCCGGGGCGGTGAAGCAGTCAAGCTTAAACCTTTAGAATATAAACTGCTGCTATATTTAATAGACAATCAAGGCAACTGCATAACAAAAGAAGAACTTCTAGAAAAAGTATGGGGAGACACTTTTATAGGCGAAGGTACACTAAGCGTACACATACGCCACTTAAGAGAAAAGTTAGAAGAAACGCCAAATAACCCGCGTTTTATAAAAACAGTATGGGGCAGCGGATATATTTTTGAAGGACTGGGTGATTAAAAGTAAGAAAGAAGTAAAGTCTGACTGAAAGGAATAAAGTCAACGTGAAGCGATATGTAATAATCTACACAGCCATATTAATTCTAATATTAATAGGCTTTTTATTTTCAAATAATAACAGCGAAACCACCCATCCATATGTAAATACCGTGGCCGTAAACGAAATTGTAAGGGTTGTCACATTACACTGGGATGATTTTGATGAACTATCTGTTGAAACCCACTGGTATCGGTTTTTTATACTGGATAATGGCGGCCAACGACTGCACAGCACCTGCACAAATTTACCCGACAGCTTAATAAGTGCAGTACGTCAGGGTTTTTTACCAATGAATATCATGATAAATGAGCACTTGGCCGGAATCGTTGTTATCGAAACCAGCGGCAGCACGACAACAGGCGGACAGAATAGAGCGGTAATAATCACATTTATTTTGCTATGCTTGCTCAACATCGCTTTTTTTGCTGTACTTTACTTTGTATTAATAAGACCCTTTAAGCGCATAGACAATTTCGCCCACAAAATTGCCATGGGTGTCTTGGACGAATCCCTTCCAATATACAAGAACAACTTATTCGGGTTATTTACACAAAGTTTTGACATTATGCGGGCTTCACTATTGGAAGCGCGGCAAAAGCAGCATAGCGCAGAGCTTGCGCAAAAAGAGCTTGTCGCCTCCCTTAGCCATGATATAAAAACCCCGGTAACGTCCATAAAACTGATAACCGAACTCCTGCAAGCAAAAGTAAATGACCCCATAATCCTAGAAAAACTCCAAACCATAGAATCAAAAACAAATCAAATAAGCCATCTAATGAACGACATGCTGCAAAGCACATTAGATGACTTGGGCGAGTTAAGTGTAATCCCATCAAGCGAAGACAGTAGTATTTTATTAGATATATTTAAAAATGTTGATCATTTATCAAAAGTAAAACTGGGAAAACTACCATCCTGCCTTGTAGACGTAGATGTTGTAAGAATGGATCAAGTAATCGGAAATATAGTATCAAACGCTTATAAATACGCTAACACCGCAATTAATGTTGATTTTACCATTGAAGGCAGCGGCTTACAGGTTGATATCAGCGATTTAGGCCGTGGTGTTGATCCAGACGCATTAGAACTTTTAACCACAAAGTTTTACCGTGGCGAAAATGCAAAAGCCATGCAAAAAGAAGGAGAGGGGCTTGGGCTGTATTTATGCAAACGGCTTATGGAAAAAATGGGCGGCGGCCTTGAAGTTTTTAACGGTGAAAGGATTGGCCTTACAGTAAGAATTTGGATAAAGCTTTCTGATAGGGTTTAAACTTTCAATAATTGCGTAATTTTCTTAAGGGTCAGTGCCGCCTCTTGAGAGCAAAAAGATTCTATCTGCTCGGCTAATTCACCAACCAGCGTAACTGTTTCCTCATTCACAAGCATATCTAGTTCTGCAACATATTTTAAACTGCGTGCGTTAGATCGCTCAAGTAATGGCTGTAACTCTGCAATAAAATTTTTAACCGCTTCCGGGTTAGCCTTATCTTTTGATATCTTATCTGTAAAGTCGTTTTTATTGTCCAGTAAATGGGCGAGGCTATCCAGCAATAGTTTTAATTCAAATTCTATACTGCGTAAAAGGCCGCATTCAAGCAGGTTGTTGTTTTGAAGATCAAGTAAATCATTTTCGTTTTGTAATAGCGCTTCTAATTCTCGCGCATGGTTGCAAAGTGCTTTCGCACCAATTAAACTGGCAGAACTTTTTAATGTATGGGCCAGTCGGTGGGCTAATTTGGGTTGGTTATTGCTTAAAGCGGCAAAAATTTTATCAAATGTATCTTGGTTTCTTTTTACAAATTGGTATTTTAGCTTTTGCTGTAATACTTCATCTGTAGTTGTAGATTCTTGTCTTGTAGCAGGTGCGTCAGAAGGTGTTAAATATTTAAGCAAACAACGCCATAAATCTTGGGTGGTAAATGGCTTGCTCAAAAAGTCATCTATCCCAAATTCTTCATAGGTAGCACTTTTGGTTAGTGCGACGGTATCGGCGGTCATTGCTACTATCGGTGTGCCTAGGTTGAAATCTCTAATAATAGACGCAGCTTCCCGGCCATCCATTACGGGCATATGCACGTCCATAAAAATTAAATCATACGGTTTTTCATTTGCATCCATTCGCTTTTTAACGATATCTACAGCTTCTTTTCCTGTCATTGCCGTGGTAGATTTTAGGCCAACCCGCTTTAGATATTCACAGGCTACCCCTAGGTTCATGTCATTGTCATCAACAACAAGCACTTCACCATTTTCAAAGTATGGTTTTTCTATAAGCACCTCGGTACTTATCGTATCCGCTGCCACCATTTTAAATGGCAGCGTAAAGGAAAATTTACTTCCAATGCCAATGGCGCTTTCTACACGCAATTCTCCGCCCATGGCCTCTATCAGCCGCCTGGTTATTGTAAGTCCAAGTCCTGTTCCGCCATATTTGCGCGTTGTGCTGGAGTCTGCCTGGGTAAATGGCTTAAATATGCGTGATATTTGGTCTTCTGTCATACCTATGCCCGCGTCTGTAAAATCAAAATTTAATAGGCAAGTGTCACTATTAGAATTTTTTACAGAATCTACCATCGTAACAGAAACCACAACGGCGCCATTATTTGTAAATTTAATAGCGTTTGATAATATGTTAATACAAATTTGGCTAAGCTTGGTCGGGTCCCCTAACAAAAACGTATTCTGCCGTGTTAACGGTGCGATATTAAAATTAAGGGGAATCTGCTTCTCGTTAGCCGCAGGCAACAATAAAAACTGGCATTGCTCCATCAAGTCCCCAATGTCGAAGGGGATTTCTTCAAGGTCAAGCTGGCCGGATTCTATTTTGGATAAGTCAAGTACGTCGTTTACTATGTTAAGAAGCCAGTTAGAGTTTGTAACAATTATTTTTAGATATTCACGGGTAGTATCCGGGATAACATCATTAAGTGCCAGTTCCGAATATCCCAAAATACTATTCATTGGGGTGCGTATCTCGTGGCTCATATTTGCAATAAACATTGTTTTTGCATGGCTGCTTTCTTCTGCAAGCATTTTTAATTCTTTTTCCTGCAGCATTTCTTTTATGGCGCTTACATCATTGGTGTAGGTAACAATAACATGTTCGCCATTCACTTCCATTCTGCGTGCGATAACTTCAAGGTGTATGGGTCTTTTTCCTTTTTGCAGTACAAATTCAAATTTTGAAAATCCTTGTTCAAATGTTCTGTTCAAATAGCTTTTCCATAACTCCCGGGTTAGTGTGCCATCCGGTTGAAATTCAAGAGAGAATTCAATGCTATCCAGTGGTATTATACTGTGTTTTGGCGATATATTATTAAATACGGCAGCTGTTTTATTGTAGTCTATCAGATTAAAATCTTTATCCCAATATTCAATAATGAGCGGAGCAGTATCAAACATAAGTTTGATGCGATCGTTTGCAAAATTTATTTCGCTATGATGTGTTTTATCTATAAATAGTTCCTTTGAAATTTGCTGGTTTTCTGTATAGTCATCCGATACATATGCTTCGTATTCGGTTCTTTCTTGTATGTCACTTTCTGTGTGTGTAGGCGGTATTTTTTCCTGCTGTGTTTTGTCCGGTGTAGTAGTAATTTGAGGGTCGCCATATGCATTATCTCGCAGGGTCTTAATAAGGAAAATAAAGGAGGCAAAAAAACACAACACGCCTGTTAAAACAAGAAAAAGTCCAGGGCTGGGTGTAAGCCATAAATTAATATCTGTAAACATTAATTTGCACCTC
>Ga0136643_10002091_pt1 | contig 25444 bp, 22 predicted proteins | sample TergutLab28metaG_FD_96883 | JGI IMG/M metagenome (GOLD analysis project Ga0136643, IMG submission 96883) | Labiotermes labralis P1 segment gut microbial communities from Petit-Saut dam, French Guiana - Lab288 P1 (version 3) (version 3) | ecosystem: Host-associated > Arthropoda: Insects >... | reverse complement strand
GATACCGGTATTTGCGCGCAAAATAACACTCCTTTTCACGCGCGCTCTTTAGGGGTGCTTTTTTGCATTCTATTTTACCTTTTCCTATTTATCTCGCTTGCTTTTTTCTCCCTGCTCTTCATTTTTTGCGCATGATAACAATCCCCCCTGCTATATTTTAGCAGAGTAGACCGTTACTTAAAATGCACCCCTGTGTTTGACGATTATGAATTTTTTGCCATAATTTCATGAACGCAGTCCTCAATGTAGATGAACGTGCCTTTTTCCACATGTTGATCGAAAGCAATGATCTTGACGCCTTTTGCCAGCAGTTCTTCGCAGTGGAGCTGAAAGTCCGGGTTTGTGAAGATGTGTGCGTGCGGAAACGCAATCAGAGCGTCAATCCCACCAGGGAAGTGCGTTTTGGTCGTATAGTCCACTTCCAATAAAGTTTGAACCTCGTCAGTGGCAAACCCGTAGAAATTGAGGACACCCTTTACGATTTTCAAGAAGTAATTCGAGCGGCAGATAACTCCAATGCGCGCGTCACGTTGTAGGGACGTCAGGCCGATAATCGTGTCGTTGCTCTGGGAGACGGCGGCCCTCACCACCCGTGATGTGAGCGTCGGCAACAATTTCACAACTGTCTCATACCACTGGGCCGGCGTCACAATAATATCAAAATTCCTTAGCAGCTCCTCCGGGTTGCTGTTATGGGCAATGGACTCCATGATAAAAACAGAGATATCCGTGTTGGGAAGATGAGAGAGCTGATTGCGCACATCTACCAACGCCTCTACACTGCCAAACACCAGGGCTATGCGGACAGTTGATTTCGGGTTTTGGGCAAGGCAAGCTTCAAACATGAGGGTCATTTCCGCGGCCGTTATGCCAAGCTCTGCCAGCGCCGCCACAGTGCCGCCGAGCATGTGCGCTGCCTGCTCGTTGCGAAGCTGCTGTGCCAGCGCTTCATCGCGCTTGACAAAGCTCCCGCTGCCCTGCCGGCTGCTAATAATGCCTTGCTGCGCCAACAGTTGGTATGCCGTTTTCACGGTTACACGAGATACGCTCAAATGTTCGGACAACTCCCGCTCGGTTGGCAGTTTGTCTCCCGAAGAAATATTATTTCGCTCGATGTTTTTGATAATCAGCCGCGCGATCTGATCGCTCAAACGCCCCTCATTGTCCGTAGTAACGGTGGCGAGAGTGTAATCCAGTGCAGGCATGTGAACCTCCTAAACTCCGTAACGAGCTTTCCTTTTGATGATTATACCACATTTTGCTGCCGTATATCAATACGAACCTTGGCAGAGTACCCGTGATGAAAAAAGTCGGCATCCTTGAATTGGTATTGAAATTCGAATAATTGGTGTGATTGGTAGTACACGGACAACATTGCAAACATGCTATGTGCTGTTGAATGTAGTGCAACAGGTCGATTTAATGAAGATTTTGAGGATTTACTGGCTAAAATTGACTATTTGCCTGAAAAACAGAATGATTAATTGTGGTTTTCGGCAATTGATCGTCAATAAGCATCGTGGTATGATTGGATTGGTATATTAATGCTAATTTGATCTTGAGCGTGAAAGCTATACGTGCAGGGAGGGCAGAACGTGAGCGACTACAAGTATATCGGCAGAAGCGTCCCCATCCACGACGCGCAGGGCAAAGTCACCGGCTCCTTGCGCTACGCCGGGGATATGGTATTGCCCGGGATGCTGCACCTGGCGCTTTTGACGTGCGATATCCCCCACGGGATTGTGAAAAGCATCCGGACGGAGCGCGCACTTGCCCTTGACGGGGTTGTTGATGTGCTGCACTGCTTCAACACGACAAAGGAGCGCTTCAACCGCTACCGCAACATACACGGGCAAAAGCTGATAAACCAGGAGGAGATCTTCCCTGAGCGGGTGCGCTTTGTCGGCGACCGTGTGGCCTGTGTGATCGCCGAAACGCCACAGGCTGCGCGGGCAGCGCTTCCACTGATCGAAGTTGAGTATGAGCGGCTGCCCTATGCCACTGATGCGAAAACTGTGATCGAGTCGGGTGTTCTGGACGACATGTTCGAGGATGGCGCGGTCTACCCTGCCCCCGAACTGATAAACGGGGAACAGCCGGACTTGACCGGGACAACCATCACCCAAACGCAGGCGCATTTTGACCGCCAAAGCCATGTCACCATGGAACCACAGGCATGTATTGCGGATTACGACCCACTCACAGGCCAGGCGACTGTGTACAGCCCCAACCAAAGCGTGAACGGCTTGCGGACTGTGCTTGCCGACCTCTTCGACCTCCCCTACCACAAAATGCGCGTGGTCAAAACCACGATGGGCGGCTCGTTTGGCTCCAAGCAGGAGTGGATGGCTGAGCCTGTTGCCTTGGCGGCGGCGCTACACACCGGGCGGCCGGTGAAAATCGTGTTCACTCGTGAACAGGCAATGCTCTCAACTATCACACGCGCTGCCTTTGACGGCAAAATGACCACACATGTCACACCGGAGGGCAAGGTGCTCTCGGTGGACATCGAAACCGTGATTGACGCGGGCGCTTATCTAAGCAACAGCCTGGATTACTGTATTGTTGTCTCCTCAAAGATTTTCCGGTGCTACACATTCCCCTATGTGCGGTATAACGGTAAAGCGGTGTGTACAAACTCGCCTGTTTCGGGTGCATTCCGCAGCTGGGGTACGGCTGAGCTGTATCTGCTTGTCGAGCACCACTTCAACGAGCTGGCCAGAAAGCTTGGGATGGACGCCACTGATTTCCGGCTGAAAAACATCGTCAAGCTTGGCGATGTTGACAAGAAAACCGGGGTATCGCTCGGGGACGTCCGTATTGGGGACTGCATCAAGCAGGGGCGCGAAAAGTTCGGCTGGTTCGCCAAGCGCCAAGCGGCGGAGGCATTCAACGCCCAAAACGGCCGCTTTCTTCGAGGCGTGGGCATTGGCTGTGGTGGGCACGGCAACACTTACTTCCCGCGGCGGGAGGACTTTGGCGCTGCGCAAATGCGTGTCTCGGAGGATGGCACAGTTCTGGTCAACATCTCCCTGCACGACCACGGCTGCGGCACTGTGACAGCGTTCCAAATGATGATCGCCGAAACGCTCACAATCCCGATAGATCAAGTCGCGGTCGGGGAGGCGGATTCGTCCGTCACGCCGTTTGACCTTGGCTGCTTTGCCAGTCGGACGACTTATGTCTTGGGGCGGATTGCGGTGGACTGTGCGGAAAAACTCAAAGACTTGCTGGTCGCAACGATCGCCAAAGCAGACGGGTCAGAGCCGGAGGCCGTAAAAATACAGGGCGGGCAAATCTTGGCTGGTGATAAGCACTACAGCTTTGCCGACGCCGCCCAGTATGCCCTGCACACCTTGCAGCAGGAGCTAACAGTCATGCATCAATTCGTGGCCGACTCCAACCCCGGCGTCACAGGTGCGCACTTTGCGCATGTGGAAGTGGACACCAAAACGGGGATGGTAGCTGTGCTGGATTATCTGGCAATGCACGATATCGGCAAGGTGATCAACCGCGAGATCACAGTCGCGCAAATCCAGGGCGCAGTGGCGATGGGGACCGGCTGTGCCCTAACCGAGCGGATGACGCCAAACAAGAACGGGCGCTTTACGTCAAGCCTCAAGGACTATCACCTGCGCAATTGCCCGGAAGCACCGGATGTTGAAGTGGAATTTGTGGAAGCCGACAGCATCGGGGGGCCTTTCGGCGCGAAAAGCATCGGTGAACTGAGCCTTGTCCCGGTAGCGCCGGCCATCATGGGTGCGGTGAATGACGCACTGGACGCCAGCCTGAGCTATCTGCCCCTCACGCCCGACAGGATACTCAAACATTTAGCGAACGGCGGTGAATCGCGATGAAACTGAACTTCACAGTCAATGGGGCGCCGCGCAGCTTAGAGACACCGCCGGATCAGCGGCTGTTAGATATTTTGCGCAACGAGCTGGATCTCACCGGGTGCAAGGAGGGCTGCGGTGAGGGGGAATGCGGCGCTTGCACCGTCCTGCTGGACGACAAGGCAGTGCTTGCTTGCCTGACGGTCGCTGCACAGCTGGAAGGGGCGCAAATCACCACGATTGAGGGATTGACGGAAAACGGCAAGCCCGGTGCGCTGCAAGCAGCCTTTGTGGAAGAGGGCGCGGTGCAGTGTGGCTACTGCATCCCCGGCATGGTCCTCTCAGCAAAGGCGCTGCTAAACGAAACATCCGACCCGACCGAAGACGATATCCGCCGGGCGCTTGCCGGGAACCTGTGCCGCTGCAGCGGGTACACTCAGATAATCCGCGCGGTAAAGCGCACCGCGAAAGAAATGGGGGCTGAGTGATGTTGCCGAAAATCTATTCACCCCAAACTTTGCCGGAGCTTTTCCGGGCATTGCAAGCGCTCACCCCACAAAGCAAGATAATCGCGGGGGGCACGGATTTGGTCATCAAGCTGCACCAAGGCGATGTTGCGCCGGACGCCCTTTTGTATCTCGGTGCGCTTGAGCAGTCCCGTGCCATCTCCGCAAGGCCGGACGGCCTTGAAATCGGCACGATGGCAACGATGTTCAGCCTTGCCGGCAATGACCTGCTAACCGGGCCATATGCGGCGATTAAACATGCGGCTGCGGGTGTTGGCTCTGTGCAGATACGCAACAGCGCGACAATCGGCGGCAACATAGCAAATGCTTCACCGGCGGCGGATCTGACCCCTGTGCTCTGGCTTCTGGGTGCAGACGCCGTGATAGCTAGCCCGGCTGGAAAGCTGCGCCGCCAGCCTGTCAGCGAGGTGGTTACAGGCATCGGCAAGCATTCCCTTGCGCACAACGAAGCCATTGTTCGCTTTGTGATCCCTTCCCCCGGCTCGCAGACGCAAAGAAGCGCGTATTTGAAGCTGGGGTCGCGCAAGGCGCTCACTATTTCCCGGATCGGGCTGGCAGCGGCTTGCGACCTTGACGAGCAGGGCGTGGTTTCTCGCTTTGAGTTGGTGGCAGGCGCAATTTCGCCAACGCCAATCCATGTCGAAAAGGCCGAGAAATACCTGGTCGGCAAGAAGCCCTGCCCAGATTGCGCAGCGCATATCGGGCAGCTCTTGTCTGATTTGATCTGGGATGTGATACCCGACCGCCCCAACACCCCCTACAAAGCGGCGGCGGCCCACGGCATCGCGGAGGATTTGTTCGAGATACTTTTCGGCTGAGGCGGTGTTTTGCAAACATCGTTAAATTATATTCAGTGAGGAGAGAGTGCAATGAGCGAAAGCGCGGCAGTAGTAACGAAGGAAAAGAAGCGCCCACATGGTCTGCTGATCCTATTTTGTGTCATCCTCTTCGTGGGGGTGCTCACCTGGGCTATCCCGCCCGGAGAGTTTGAGCGAATCCCCGACCCGGCAAACCCTGATCAAATGGTGATCAACCCGCATGTTTTCATTACATCCGAGCGCTCACCAGCAGGCCCGCTGGCGGTCTTGCTGTCTATACCGCGCGGATTTGAAAACGCCGCCGGTTTGATAGCGATGATCCTCACAATCGGGGGATCTATCTGGGTGTTCAATTCAACAGGTGCCATTTCCGGCGCGATAGCGGCGTCCGCCCGGTCTTTGGGCCCCAAGCGCAAGCAAGTTGTCATCGTGGTCATGACAATTTTCTTCGCCTGCCTTGGCGCGTTCCCCGCCATGTTTGAGGGGGTGCTGCCGTTTGCGCCAATTGCCATAGCGGTCGCGCTTATGCTGGGCTATGACCTGATAGTGGGGCTTGCCATGCCACTTGTCGGCGTTGTTGTCGGCTGGACCTCGGGCGTGACCAACCTATGGACTGTAGGTATCGGCCAGAACATGGCCGGACTGCCGCTGTTCTCGGGCGCCGGGTTGCGGCTGGCGTTCTGGTTCACCATGCTCATAGCATTGATTATCTTCATTGTCCGCTACTGCAATAAAATCGACAAAGACCCATCCAAGAGCGTGGTTGCCGATATCCCGGTAGACGAGTCGTTGCGCAACTTCGATGTGCAGGCTATCCCCTTCCAAACTCAGCACAAGCTGATTATGCTGGTCTTCGTGGTTACCATCGGTTTGGTTGTATACCTGTCCATCGCCGAAGGCTGGTCAATGATCCGCCTTTCAACCCTGTACATATCCGGGGCAATCGTGGCCGGCGCTATCGCCAGGTTCGGCCCGAGCAAGATCATAGAAATCTTCATGGCCGGCGCAACCGCCATCTTCCCTGCGACCTTCGCAATCGGCATGGCGCGCGGCATATCGCTGATAATGGCTGACGCCGGGATCGTTGAGTCCATAGTTTTCGGCCTTTCCCGCCCACTTATCGGGCTTCCGACCATTATAGGCATCTGGGCGATGAGCATTATCGAAATGATTATCAACTTCTTTATACCGTCCGGCTCCGGCCAGGCCATGGCCATCTTGCCGATTATGCTGCCTCTTGGCCAGATTGTCGGAGTTTCTGACCAGATCACCATCCTGTCATTCCAAATCGGTGATGGCGCGGCCAGCATCCTCTATCCGAGCGTGCCTGTGCTTGTGGCGTTCTTGGCCTACGCCAAGGTGCCGATTGGCCGTTGGTGGCGTTTTTATTTCCCGCTGTGGCTGATTCTCCTGGCAATCGGCTGGGCATTCCTGGCAATCGCTGTGATGATCGGCTGGTCGTAAGATATACCGGCAACTGCTAAGTGCAAATACAAAATACCGGGTAGCCATGTCAGGCTGCCCGGTATGCTCTCAAAGAGGTGATATTCTTGCTCACAATTCAACTGACAATCAACGGCGCAGCGCACAGGTGTGAGGTTTCGCCGAACACAACGCTGCTGGAGCTGATTCGCGACGATATGCACCTCACCGGCACCAAGCGCGGCTGTGACCAGGGGCACTGCGGTGCTTGCACCGTGCTTTTAGACGGGATGCCTGTCAACGCTTGCTTGATGCTTGCTGTGATGGCGGACGGAAAGCAAGTCGAGACAATCGAAGCTGCTGCGCCAGGCACAAAAAAGCACGCGCTACAGCAGGCCCTGATTGAAGAGGGCGCTGTTCAGTGCGGGTTTTGCATACCCGGCATTGTCCTTTCGGCAACTGCGCTGCTGGAGGAGCGCCCACAGGCAAGCCGCCCGGAAATTCGGGAGGCGCTTTCTGGCAACCTCTGCCGCTGCACAGGCTACAGCAGAATCATTGCCGCAGTGGAAAAGGCGCAGGAAAGGGGGCGCACCAATGGATAAAAGCATCATTGGGGCGAATATCCCGCGGCTTGAATCGAGGGAAAAGGTGGATGGCAGCGGCCGGTATACCGACGACTTTTCCCCGGCTGGTATGCTCTACGGCGCTGTGCTGCGCAGTCCATATCCACATGCGAGGGTGAAAAAAATCGACGCTGCACAGGTTCTTGCAATGCCGGGGGTAATGGCCGTGATTTTGCCGCAGGATGTTGCGGGAATCCGCTACAACTCGTCAGGCAACCCGCCCTCAGATCTGCTGGTGGACGATGAGCACATCCTCACCGACCACCCACTGTACGAAGGCGATGCGATCGCTGCTGTCGCAGCTCAAACCCCCCGGCTGTGCAAGGAGGCGCTTGGCCGGTTTGCTGTCGAATACGAGGTGCTACCGGCGGCGCTTAGCGTCGAAGCCGCCCTAGATCCGAGCACCCCGCCGCTGCACCCCGACATCGCGAAATCAAACGACTTTCAGCTCCTGGCGTTCGATCAAGGGGACGTTGAGACAGGGCTGGCGGCCTGCGATATCGTTTTGGAGGGCGAATTTGCAACCCCCGCCGTACACCCATTGCCAATGGAGCCGACCAGCTGCATTTGTGAGTGGCGGGGAAATACGATCAACATTTACGCGACCTCGCAAACGCCATTCCAAGAGCGCCGCATACTTGCCGGGATGTTTGGCCTGCCGGAATCTGCCGTGCGGATTGTCAAGCCGCTTATGGGTGGCGGCTTTGGTGCGCGCCAGCAATTGCACTACCAGCCACAAGGCTGCCTGCTCTCCAAAAAGACCGGACGCCCGGTGAAGATGCTGCTCACTCGGGAAGAGGAGATGATGGCAACCACCACCCGCCACGCGGCAAAAATGCGTGTCAAGCTCGGGGCAATGCTGGACGGGAAAATATCAGCGATGGACATTGAAGTCTGGCACGACACCGGCGCTTACTGCACCCACGGGCCTATCGTCCTTTCGGCACAAGGCAAGAAGGTGCAATACGGTGTGGATCACTATCGCTACCGCGGGCACTGTGTTTACACAAACAATGTGACAGCGGGCGCAATGCGCGGCTACGGCAACCCGCAGGTGACCTTTGCGCGCGAAATGCTTATTGACCGCTTGGCGCGAAAGCTGGGGCGCGACCCCTTGGAGCTGCGCCTGCAAAACCACTTAGCGCGCGGCGACACAATCCCCGGGACGCAGACACTGGTCAGCAGCGTGGCTATACAGACCTGTGTTGACGAAGCAGAGCGCATCCGCAAAGAGGTTGACGCCAAACGGGCACAGCCAGGCGAGTGGGGCGTGGCATTTTGTATGCACACCAGCGGCCCGTCGAACAAATCCGGCATGAGCTCTGCGAGCATATACCTCAACCGCGACGGTTCAGTGCAGCTCAACCTCGGCACCGCCGACATCGGCCAAGGCAGCGAAACCGCAATGGCGCAGGTTGCAGCCGAGGTGCTGGGCATTAAGCTTGAGTGTGTCAATGTACATGCAGCGGACACAGCCTCCACGCCCTACGATACCGGCACGTTTGCCAGCAGCCAAATGTTTGTAGGCGGCAACGCCGTGGTTTTGGCGGCAAAAAGTATGATCAAAAATCTCGCGACGGCCTTGGCCGACGTCAGGGGTGTATCAGCCGCGCAAGTGGGTTTTGCGGGTGGCGTGTTTTCATTGCCGGATGGGCAGTGCAGCTTTGCGGATGCCGCCGAGCAGGTCCTCTACGGGGGCGATAACAGCCGGGTTGTTTTCGGCGAAGGCTCCTACAAAGCGGTCGAAGCGCCGCCGGTGTTTGCGGTTTGCCTGGTGCGCACACAAAGGGACATGCTAACAGGTGTGCTGACGATAACAGACGCTATCCAAACAGTGGACGCAGGCAATGTTATCAACAAAAATATCGTTCGCGGCCAAATCGAAGGCGGCATGGCTCAAGGCTTGGGCTACGGCTGGATGGAGCAATTGGAAACCGACCGGCGCACAGGCAAGCACATCACCTCTGATGCGCTACTCTACAAAATCCCGACCGCGCAGGACATTCCAAGCCTATATTCCGCCGCGGTGGACAGCTACGATGAGTTCGGCCCACTTGGCGCAAAAAGTATCGGTGAGCTTACACTTGTCCCGGTTGCGGCCGCACTGGCTATCAGCGCGGAGCGCAGCTGTGGCAAGGAGATTTTCAGTCTGCCGCTCTCAAAAGGCTTGCTGCTGACAAGAGCTGCAAAGGAGGTGGCCCAGTGATCACACATTCGTTCGACTACACTTGCCCAAGCAGCTTGGAACAGGCGTGCGCGCTCAAATCCGAGGATTCTGTATACATTGCAGGCGGAACTGATATCGTGCCCGCGCTCAAGTATGGCCTGTTGTTCCCAAAGCTTGTCATTTCCCTGCAAAATGTGCCCGGCCTTGCGAGCATCACGATTGAGGGCGGCAACCTTGTCATCGGTGCCATGGTGGGGTTGGAAAAGCTTGCGCGATATACAGAGCACTTCCCCAACCTGAGCGGCCTGAACCATGCGGTGCGGGCCGTGGCCTCCCCGCAAATCCGCCACATCGGAACAGTGGGCGGCAACCTTTTGCAGGAAGCGCGGTGCATTTTCTACAACCAAACTACCGCTTGGCGGCGAGGAATTGAACCGTGCCACAAAACAGGTGGCAGCGTTTGTCACCAAGCACCCGCAAAACCCCAGTGCGTTGCACTCTACCACTCCGACCTCGCCCCTGCCTTTTTGGCAGCCGATTGCCTTGTGCAAATCTACCGGGATGGAAACGAGCAGCAGTTGCCCCTGGAAACGCTGCTGGCTGCCCCATCCCGCGTGCTCGGCGGAGGGGTACTCACACATATTGTCCTGCCGGATGTAGAAAACCTGCGCCAGCTACACTTTCGCAAACATGCTGTGCGCGGTGCGATTGACTTTCCGCTGGCAAACGCGGCGCTGACAGTGCGGGCTTGTGGCACTGTCCGTTTGATAATGGGCGCAATGACACCGAAGCCGGTCACACTTGAGCAAACACAGTCCGAGCTGGCTGACAGCCTAAAGGAAGAAATGCCACTTGCTGCTCAAATATATCAAACAGCCGCAGCAGAGGCAAAAAAGAAAGCGCGCCCCATACGTGAGGCAACAGCGTCTCCGGCGGTCAAGCAGCAGGCAATGGTGGTTGTGCAAGAGGTTATCCGTGACTTGCTCTAGCACCTAAGGGCGGATTTCCCCCTGCAAAGAATTGTTTGTGCGCTCTCGGCACACTCCATGCAGACTTTGTGTTGACCCTCAATGCTTTGCTCGGTCTGCCCGCTCGAACTGTAGCGGCTGTAGAATACGAGATTCATACCGCACCCCCTTTCCTTGTCCTAATGGCATTGTAACGCGCTTTTTACAGGAAGTCAAGGCAGCGAAGACCCTTCATCAAGCCCTGTGGGGCGAGAATGGAAACGTAGCAAACAGGGCATCGTAGCGCTCATTTCGGTAAAATGGCTCACGATGCGCTTGTTGGGAAGTTTCCCAAATCCTCGAAAATCCAACCGCCCCGCTCAGATTTTTTAAGCCGCTTCGCGGCTGTGTCATCCCTGCGGAGTGAGTTCGGGCAAGGGCGTGTTCACATAATTGCAATAATTATTCCGTGGCAACATGGTAGCAGTTTTTGCGCCACCCGCACAGTACAGTTGCAGAAAAACAGCCGCCTGTGTCGGCGGCTGCGGTGCGGTATTTCTGTCAATCGTCTTCGGGTTCGCTTGGGATAAGTTCGAGCGGCGTATCGTCCGATTCGATGAACATTTCCTCCGCTTCGGCCTGTGCTTGCTTGAGAATGTCAACAGCTTTTGTTGCGCTACGGACAGGATTAAGTACATCTCTTTGAAGTCTGCCATGGCACTTCGTCCTTTCACAAAACCCATTGTAGCGCGCTTTTCGGGATAGCGTAGCCCTGTTTTTGAGTTTCGTTGAAAGGTTAGGCCGGGCGGGGGACGTTCCCGTCGATTTTTGTGCGCTGTCCGGTTGCTTTGGACTAACTGTGCAAGCAAGTGATATACGGCATTATGCTTATTATACTATCATAATTAACTAGCTAGCTAGACCAATAAAGGTTTAGTATCTTTACAATCTCATTTTCACAGTTGCAGGCATTATTGTAATCAACATTATCCGTATAACAATAATAATGTAGCAACGTTAGATGTTCACAGCATTTTAGCAAATCCTTTCTTCTCACCTTAAAAAACCAAAAGGGCTTTTCTTGTGAATATGCAATAAATTTGGCGGCCAATTCATGCGCGGCCTTTTGAGCGGATTCATCTTTAACACAATTTATGAATTGGGCACGATAAAAGCGTAAACAAAAAGCTGTGTCTGCTTTTAGCTCATTATATTTTCGTATTGGTTTTAGAAAAAATTCGATGAAAATTTGACCTGCAACAAATACAAAAACACCAGATAACACTGTAAGAAAGGTTGTACTTCCAAACAAGTTGCATAGCCAATTCATCTTGTTTGCACCACCCCTACTATAAATACCCCGCTTACACTGTCGGCGCAAATGCACTGTAGTTAACAATTCTACCCTGCAACCAACAACACGGGCAGAACGGCTACAGCTGTGTGTATCCTGTGACAATTATATCACGCCCGACCCATCTCCGCAACAACAATCGCCACTGACGAATCAGACGTTGATGTGCCCCCAAAATCTTGTCCGCCAAATCTGCGTGTGATATAATTGCATGCGTAGCAACTTGCTACAAAATCACACGAGAGTGTTGCGATGTACAAAGCCCCGGCAAACAAGCCCACCCACCAAGCCACACACATAGCCGTTATCGAGAAACAAATCGAGGTCTTGACAAGACGATTGCTCCTCGAAATCAAGCGGTTCTTCGCCGATATAGATGTACGGCGAAGAAACTTCCGGTGCGGGAACTTACATGATGAGCGGCGAAAGTAATCGCACAGGTCTACGGCCAAGCGCTTTGTATGGTTAACCAGGAACCCGGCATAAGCAACGATTCCGTTATCGTGCATGTCGAAATACTTTATCGCAGTATCCCAAATGTATATTCGCTTCCATGTTTTGCAGTTGTCTGCTATGAACCTGGCGTTAGCTGTGTATGTATCATCGTCCGCATATTCGACATCAGGTTCTGATAATCCGATGTCTCCCATAGAAGATATTCCGAGCAGCACGGATTCGTCGGTTATGGTTGAGAAGATGCCCTCAGAAATGATAGAATCTCCATACCAAATGATATGGTAGGGCTTTTGGCGCAGCAAATAGTGCATACAGGCAATTACACCGCTGTGCGAATAGCAGTTTGCGTGGAATTTGTCTGCTTCAACAACGCAGCAGGTTTTTTCGTTAATGTCATATGCGCAAGCGTAAAATGTTTGCCCCACGGTAACCCCCATTCCGCCGCCCATATGGCGGCAATAAAAGTATTTTAAGACGGCGGGAACCCCCGCCGTCTTGCCTACGCCGCCCTTTCCAGCACCCGCAGGCCGCCGGTCCGGCAGAGGCCGTAGTCTATCATCCGGGCCGTGTTGTCAGGTCTTATGTAATTATCCGGCGCATCCTTCCAATATTCGCCCACAAGTGCGCTGAACTGAATAAGGTCGCCATCACGCCAACCCAAGAGATGGAAGATTTTGTTTGAGCCCAGCCAGATATGGTCGGTCACAACAACACCGCTCTCATCCCGGACACTTTCAAGCAAAACCGTTTTCCGCACACTCTTCCCCTTATGCCCGCGCACAATGCCAAACCGCCGGAAGACCCCGGTAAATGTGCCCCGGTCGCCGTTGAGTTCCCGCAAACTTTCCCGCTGGCCAAAATATGTATTGTTAGCTGCTGCCATTTTTAACATCCCCTATTTTTTGCTAAAATCAACATGTATGATTTTTCGAGTAGTTCGCGGTTTCTGCTTCCTGCTTGCTTGAGGTTTTCTGTCTGCTCGAACACTTTCCTCCTGTGGGATGCTGTCGTTCAACAAATCTTGTATGGTTATTTGACTGTCCGGGAAAAGCAGTTCTCGCCTGTTTCGTTTATCGCTCATCTGAAATCCCTCCCGAATATTTATTTCCCACACTGCGGCAAAATGCTGACTGAGGTATCGCCCGCAGGGCGCAAAAAGAGCAGACGTGAAGCCTGCTCTTACACCAAAACCTATCCGCCGAGCTTGAACTGGCGCTTTCGGGCCAGCAGTGTCCATCTGTTTTCCTCATCACACGGATATGGCCCGTCATAACTTAAAAGCATTTGCAGCTCCCCGATATAGAATTTTTCTATAAAATCCTGTGGCACAGTACGCACTTCAAACCTTGCTGATATCCCTTCATCAAGCAGCTCAAACAGCCGGTTGTAGAAAACCACCTCATATTCTGGGCAATAGATAATGATTCCGTTGTTTTTTGCACGCTCTATCATTTCAAGAATCCGGTCGAGCTTGAGCGGGAACACGCAGGCTATATCCCGGCCGTCTTCCGCTATCGCATCAAAACAGCCCGATAAGTTATGAACGGGAGTCCAGATTTGGTCTGTGGCGATGAGCCGATAACTGTCAGCTATATTTCGAAGCGCCAATTCAAACTGGGGATATATCATCGCTGAATAGACCGGCAATGCCTCGCGGATATATGGCAGGTAGAACGTTTGGGGCACATCAACCAGATTGAAGTTTGTCCCGGGGTTCTTTCTGGCTCTCATTTTGCCATTGTGCTTCTTGCGCAAAGTCTCCATGACAACGCTGATGGCCGCCCGGTAGCTGCTGTCCCCAAGGAGGATAGAGCCCCTGAGATGGCGATTGTGTTTGTACAAATGGATTTCCTCAAGGCTGCATTGATAAAAGATTCCTGCCCACCCACCCAGAGAATTGGTCATGTTCGCATCCGGGACCAGACTAATCCGGGGCGCCGTGTTCTCGGTGTGATAGACCTTATATGCTCCACTGCCGGTGAACAGCGCCCCGGCTATGCTGCTGCCTTGGACTCCCTGGATACCTGGATTCAATTTCCTGCCGGATGATGTGCCGGTGGCAATTTCATCAAGTATCTCCCGGCGGCTGTAAAAACAGCCAATTGGGCTACTATGCACCCGGTATTCGTTGGTATCTTCAACCGTTAGTGCGTCCCATGGGTGAATCGGGCGATACCGGTAGTCTGCGTAATTGTGAATAGAGTTGGGCTCACTTGGGATGGGTGGGGCTGCATACACCGGTTTTACAGGGCTGGGGCTAACGGCATCTTCCCGCCTTTGAGCGGCTGATATCATAGACAGCTCCGGTTTATCGTGCGGATGCACAGCATACCCGGCAAGCGCCGACATAATGGAAATAACACTGCGCAGCCCATCCAGCCTTACCTTGTCACTCTCGTGGCGTACCCGCTTGCTGAGGTTTTCTTCAACCGTCAAGCCGTGGCGTATGGGGTTGATTTCGGTGAGAAAATCGCCGCCACCCTTTAGCAGCCGGTAGAGTTTATTCGAGCGGTTACCGCGGGAAGCAATCATTTCTGTACTTTCCAACTTTGCTACAGCCTCGGAAATGGTCTGCCGGGATTGCGGCATCAGGTTCAACGCAACCCTCGGCACCCATCCACAGATAGAGAGATATCCGAGTATGAGGGCATAAGTTGTCTCGGAGCTTTTCTTATTGGACACCACTGCCACCTCCTTCTGTTATCGCCCCCTAAGCTCCGAAACTTATGGCTTAGGGGACTAGAAATTTGTTGTAACTGCGCGGATTTCGGGGAACCTAATGGCGGCAAACATGTGTATTAAAAACTTGATAGTTTGTCGCCATTATTTTGTGTAGTACGGAGTCATTATCGCAGGATGCTAACTGCAATTCAGAGTGGAATCCGGCGCCGAAATCCGGTGATACACCCCGAAATCCAACTCGGAGATGACCTCGTTCATGATGGCAAACGGAGCAACCAAAACTTCGGTAAAATCCCGGGTATCCTCGACCATCAAATCCAGAAAAACCATTACGGCCGGGTTGTCGTAGAATATACTTGTGCATTGCAGTGCGTCCAGCACCCTTTTCCGCTCAAGGTTGTCGTAATCTTTTAGCTTGGGGGAGTTGGCTCCGCCCAGGTAGTGATGCGCAAACACCACGAAAGCGGGGGAAATACGGATTTGCGGCGCACCGTCTATTATCCGCTCTTTCATGAACCCAGTCATGTGGTGCCTTATCTTAGCAGGCAAATATTGATTCCCTTTTGTCGTTCTCAGCGGCAGGATTCCGGGCATTTCAATGCGCAGTATATTTTTTTCGGCGCAGTAATCAATGTGTACAGGCTCCCCTTGCGCTTCAGGCGGGGGGAGGGGAGGGATTAGAGGTGTATCCTTCATTTCCCTTGCAAGCATCGTTAATACATCCCTGCGATGCGACATTTGCTCTTCGCCGTTCTGCGCAAGTTTTACGATAAGGTCATTGACCGCTTGCTGATTTTCGGCAGAAACACAGCCGCTTTCACGGGCCTCCATCCAATAAGCAGCACTCTCTTCCATGAGCTTTTTGCTGATTTGGACGTCTTTAACAAGATGCTTGGCATTAACATATATCAGGGTGTTGATGTACTCTTTAGATGGATTCCTTTCGGATTCGATGATGTTGAGCGCTTGCTTTAGGCTTGATAGTACAAGCGTCTCGGTGCAAGCTTCCTCTTTGGTTTTTACAGGGCCGGCAATCTTCGTTGACAACATAAAAATCATCCCTTACATGAAGATACATGAGCGCTTGGCTCATGCACATGCGGGCACAATGGCCACGCTATGTAGGGGATGATGGAGTTAACGTTATGTACTGGCCGGGAATCTAAATGTTCTATTTTAAGTATATCTGATTGCTGATTGCAGTTCAACCAAGTGCGTTCTCCTCAAATTCTACGACACGAATTCCCGGGTTACGACACGAAAAAGCCGTCTACAACACGAAAACCCGGGCTACGACACGAGTTTTACAATTTGTTCATAGAGTTGCATTTCTTTGCAAGCAAACCAATGGTCGCACCGGATTCCGGCTCCAGCGCTAACTTGGCTCTTGTTGTTTGATTTGAGCTAGACGCTGTGCTATACTTGGTTTTAGGTATATCAATGCAATTAGGGAGCTGTCAATATGGCAAGTAAATGTTGCCGGTTGCAATCTAAAATGTAGGATTTGTTGTAAGGTTGATTGTCCGGCTGAAAACAAATTTGCAATTAAAGGGAGATGCACTTATGAGCATAGCGCAATGCGACGATTGTATCCATTTTAGAATATTGCCTCCAATGGGTCCGGGCTGGCCGCCCTACGATTGCGGCATTAAAACATTTCATTCGGTTTGGTACAACACCGAAGCCTGTGATAGTTTTAATCCAAAGGCCGGCCGCAGTCACCTGAAAACCAGAAGTCAAATGAAACAAGAAGAGGAACAAGCACGCCAAAAGAAAGCCCAGGCAGACCAGGAGCGCCGGAAAAAAGAAATGGAAGCCCAGACCAAAAACAATGAACAAGAGCGGATAAAGAGAGAAAGCATCGGGTTAAGTTCGGGTGAAGAGATACATAAAGGCAAAACTTTTCACTGGTATCAGAGTGCCCATACCGGCCAATTAACGTTAGATATCATTATTGATAAGCCCGGGAAAGTCATGTTTTTAGACGAGAAGGATTTTTCTGATTATCTTCTTAACCATTCCTACTCCCATTATGGGGGAGAGTACCCCGCCGGGAATATCCTAATGCGCCTAAATGGCAAAGGCAAGTTTTATTTGATTTGCACAAATAACCCGACTTATAAGTGTAAAATGTTCAATTATTTTAAAGTTGGGCCGTCCAACCAAACATGTAAAAAAACGATGACTGAGGCAATAAAGCTGTACTATGCTCAGAAGTATGAAGAGGCATACAAGTTGTTGCCGCCACTTATAGAAGCCAAATATCCCGAGGCCCTCAATCTGCTCGCCATTCTCTATCATAAAGGCCTCTACGTTGAAAAAAATCCTCAAACCGCATTTGAGCTATATGGCGAAGCCGTATCATTGGGCAATCCCAGCGCCATGTGCAATCTAAGCGAGATGTATAGCAGCGGCATATACATCCCTCAGAATTTAAGAAAAGCGCATAAGCTTAACGAACGGGCGGCAAAGTGCGGTCTTCCACTTGCGCATTTCCAACTTGCGGCTGATTATCAATTTGGCTTAGGGGTTGAGGCAAATCCTTTTGCCGCAATAAAGCACTATGAGCTGGCGGCCGAAGAATATCCGCAGGCTTTATATTACATAGGCAAGATTTATATCGACAACCTTGAAAACGAGGAAAAAGGGCTGGGTTTTATTAAACAGGCAGCCGATAAAGGCGTGGCCGAGGCAAAGCAATACCTGATTGACAAAGACGCCAAAGAACGAAAAATCGCCGAGCGAGAGGTCGAGGAACGCAAAAAACAACTGAACATCGACCAGGGTAAGCTGCAAGAACAAGCCGCGCAGTTCTTGGAATATTTTAGCCCCGAAATACAAAATCAACTGGGCGGTTTGCTTTATCGCGATACAGGGATAACTCCCGACAAGCCCGATAAGAAGCCATAACCAATGCAAAGACCTTGCCATAAAAACGATAGAAAGAGGTGCGTCCAATGACCGGTTGGCATATCCGCTTGAAAAAGAACACTGAAACCGGGGAGACTTTGGCGAGCTGGGCGACCCACTCCAGCGGTGTCCCCTGGCTGAAAGAACTGCTTGCGCAGGGCAAAGCGGAACGAATCCACAACGGCGGAGGTTACCCCAACAAATACTTGGTCAAGGCCGAAGACATCCTGCCAATTGTCAGCGAAGATGAGGGCCTGGATGCAACCATAGGCCCGGTGCTCTGCTCGGCTTCGATGACCGTGCTGCCGGGCACGTGGGATGGCGGGGTAAAAAGAGACCAGGTACTCATCGCAAGCTGCGCGCCAGATGAAATTCTGCTCATTGTACAATGGGACCTATCATAAAATTGATTACAAAGGGAGTAGAGTGAATTGACAGATTTCGATACGCTTTTGATGCTATTGGCACGGGATGCAGCCATTGAGCGGGCGCAGCAAAAAGGGTTAAGCAACGAAATAATCGACTTACTTCGTCCGGGAAATGTCCAAAAAGAGGTGTCTGTAGCCAGTACAGCGTACAATGAATATGCTAATGACGAAAACAGATGGCGGTACTCATTAGAGGTGGAAATCGGACTTGCTAGATACTTTATGGTTGAAGAGCAAGTTGAAAAGTTTGAAGATGAATATCGTGCCGAAGTCGAAGAGATTTTCAGAGAAAGCAGCCAAGTTGAAGTGTGGCAATTCATACAGGATATGGCAGCAAAGGTGCTTCAGTGGGATAGTTCTAGTAATGGCTTTATGCTAGGGCATTGTACTACAAAAATTGACCCTAGATGGAAGGGCAAAAAGAATCTTTCTGCCCGTGAGGTTCAAGCGCTTCATTCAGAACTGGAACAAGCGATTGATGCAGAATTAGATATACATATAACGCGGTATACAGATTTGTTGACTGCCCAAAGCAAAGTTGAAATTGCCGCTAAAAATGCACAAAAATCAGCCGCACCTCACCAGCCCACTATAGAAGAACACGAGGCTACCGAGCGCAAAAAACTACTGAATATCGACCAGGGTAAACTGCAAGAACAAGCCGCACAGTTCCTGGGTATGCTCGACCCCGAAATGCAAAAGAGAATGGGCGGTTTACTTTCACGCGACGCGGGCATAACTCCCCCAAACCTGACAAAAAGCCATAACCAACGTACAAGCGGAAGGGGCGAATGAAATGGCACTGTTTTAAGACCATAAAACCAAAAAGCATTATGAAGAGATAGATTTTATCTGCCCAAAATGCAACTGGCATGGAACCGGCCGCGAAACTTATGAGGGCCTTGACCACACAGACACCGGGTTTGCCATTCACTGCCCGCAGTGTGATTATATGGTGAATTGGATTAGCTATAAAGCCCCTCAAGAAGATGTTGTGGACTGCGAAAGCGAAGAAGCTACATATCCCAATAAAAACGCGCACACCTATAAAAAATATCACTTCAAATGCAAAAAATGCAGCTGGGAGGGCTTGGGGTCACAGTCCATCGACTTGACCGACGTAATCGGCGCTCTTGGCGTCAATTGCCCCGATTGCCACGCCCTTATAGAATTTATCTATTTTCCGTCCACGCAAGAGATTCTTAAATATGGGACAACGCAAGACAAAGAAGAAGCTGAAAAGTGGATAAAAGAAAAAGCGGAACTGAAAGCAAAGTGGGCTGCGCAAGAGAAACAATATCCAGACTTGTCGAGCCCCGAACAGTTGCCGGATATAGCCTCGGATGAGATTATCATCACCCTGCGCGAAGAGGGCGAAAGAAGCGATATATACAAGCACGAATTTATTGTTCTCTATTTTGGGGAGCAAGAAATTTGGCGGGTGCATAACGGGTTTGAATATTACACCTGTTATCTCAGGTGGGGTGAAATCCTCAAGGAAAAGTATGGCGAGCGGCTGGTTGATTTTGAAGTGGCCGAGTACACAGTGGATTTAGGCGGGGATTCCGGCTCTGCTTTTGACAAGGTCGATAGATTTAGAAAAACCCTCAAGCGGTTCCGAGACAAGATGGGATGGATGATTTGGATTACCAAAACGCAGCCGAGGGAATATGGGATGGTCAGGTGGGAAACACCTTCCCGCGAACTCAAATGGCTGGATGAATTGGTAGCACAGGGCAAGGCGACACTTGTTGATGGCAGTGAAGGCGAACACCGGGCAAAGTACCACATCAAAGCAAGTGACATTTTGCCGCTTGTCAGCGCTGATGAGAGCCTTGAAGCGAACTGTGGGCCGATTGGGTACGGCGACGGGCCGATATTGCAGAGTATGAATAACAGCGTTTTTCGGTACAAAGAAACAATAGCCGGGTGTGAACCCGATGAGATTCTCTGCATACAACGATTGGATATGTTGCGGCTTTGATGTTTTCATAACGAACTTTCTCATTCAATATAAAAACGTTGGGAGGCTTAACAGGTGGCATATGATGATTACTTAAAGTATGACTATAAGTGCAAAAGATGTAAGTGGAACGGCAAAGGCGCAGAGGCCGTCAATGGGGATTTCGAGACCTCGTATTCTTTTGATATTACCTGTCCGCAGTGCAAGAATCATCTGGACTTCATTTCCACCGAGTCACATTATTACATAGCGAAAACACACGATATGCTGGAAAACGACTATGAGCTCAAGCTGCTTTGGGAGCAGGAGTATCTGGGCGAAAAGATAAGGGGCGAAGGCGGCAGCCACCACGATTATTTGATGGAAGAGGATTACTACTGCGGCGGCTGCCGATGGAAAGGCAAAGGGAGTACGGCCGACCACACAAACAGGGGTTTTTACCCGTACTTTATAGAGCTTCGATGCCCTTTTTGTGCCAAACATCTGGCATTTGCCCCCAATGCCGGGTTTGAGGATATCATGAGAACCGGGACGCAGGAAGAAAGAGACACCGCCATCAAATATTATAGGGCGGGGCGGAATAGTTTTCTTAGAGATAACGAAATTCGCGACAACTTGCCCAAGTACGTGATAGGCGATGTTGTGGTTGTGTCCCTGGTAGAAGAAATACCCGAAGGGCAAGCCACTGTATACCAAGGCGGCCATATTGTGCTGTATCTAAAAGGTAAGGAAATTTGGCGTGAAAAAGGGTCTTTTGAGTATTACGACCGATATCTTCGCTTAGGTGAAATCCTCAAGGAGAAATACGGTAACCAGCTTGTTGATTTTGAAGTAGAATACACCGCCGACTTAGGCGGGGATTCCGGGTTTAGCTTTAATAAAGTCAAGCAATTCAGAGAAAGCCTCAAGCAGAATAGAAAAAGGCAGGGCTTGATGATTTGGGTTACGGCAACACAGCAGTTATGGGATTTGCCGCCTTTAGAATATACGCTGGTCAAGTGGGAAACACCCGGCTACGAACTCAAATGGCTGGATAACCTGGTGGCAGAGGGCAAGGCGACACTTGTCGATGGTAGAAAAGATGAGGGGAAAGCAAGTTATCGCATTATAGCAGGCGATATTTTACCGCTTGTCAGAGATGACGAGAGCTTTAAAACGCACTGCGGGCCGATTTCGTCCGGTGAATGCAAAGTTTTACGGGATGCAAAAATGATTGTCGAACGCAAACCGGATGAACCCCTCTGTATACGGTTGTTAAATATGCGAAGTCTTGGGGAGTGAAAATGTTGGCAGACGCGAACGCAAACCCATTTTCAGAAATACAGAAGATAGCAGGCCAAAACGCCATAGTAATATGCACGGCCAAAGACGCCAAGCATCGAAATTGCCCGCATCACTCAGAAGACGAAGATGATATTTTTGCGGATTTTTTTGCTGACGATACCTGCCATAAGTGCCTGCATTCCTCCACAATAAGCTTTGAGGGGGAGACGTATTATATTTGCGGGCGCATCACAGATATAAGCGAAGTAAAGCATCTTGAAAGAAGATATTATCTTGCCGATAATCTCCAAGACTTGAAACGCTCCCAGAAGAACCCGGCCGAACAAGAATGAACCTGAACCTCTATACGGTAAAGGGTGGTTACAACAGTCGCCAAATAAACCGTACAACCGAGCCATCTGCGACAGGATAAGCGAGTTAAAGCAGCTTTGCAGCGAGTATCGCAAGGCACCGCAAGCGGCGTGACTGCGCCAGTGACGGCAACGTAAGCATAGGAATAGGGAGCGGCGCTAACCTTAGACAAGTATACCGCCGCCCCCACCCGCAACACCCAAAGGTGATGGGAAATGGCGCGGTGAATCGGAGAGTTTCGCAACAAAGCCTCAATGTGCTGAATGTGTTGACCTAGCGAAACCTACCCTTCCGCCCTGCACACCGGTTATTTCGCTGTGTGCACCTGCTTCGGCCATGCGAGCTATAAATTCTTGAGCCGAATGCGTTGACGCAGCGAAACCTACTCTTCCACCCTGTACACCGGTTATTTCGCTATGTGCACCTGCTTCGGCCATGCGAGCTATAAATTCTTGAGCCGAATGCGTTGACGCAGCGAAGCCTACTCTTCCACCCTGCACACCGGTTATTTCGCTATGTGCACCTGCTTCGGCCATGCGAGCTATAAATGTTTGAACCGAATGCGTTGACGTGGCGAAACCTACTCTTCCGCCCTGCACACTGGTTATTTCGCTATGTGTACCTGCTTCGGCCATGCGGCCAATAAATGTTTGAGCCGAATGTGTTGACGCAGCGAAACCTACTCTCCCACCCTGCACACTGGTTATTTCACTATGTGCACCTGCTTCGGCCATACGGCCTATAAATGATTCTCCACGAATGTCCTCCAAGGCCATTTCGTTATTCGCAGGAGCTTCCGCTGGAGGCTGTACCGTTTCAGCAGGCGCAGCAGATTGGAGGGACTGCGCGGGATGCGTGGAGGGCGCGTTTTCCGCGACAAATGCCGCCCAGTCGTAGTTGTCCGCCAAGCGCGAAAAGTGTATCGGCTGCATCACGCCTGTCGGGGGCATCGTATACATAGTGAAAGCATCGCGGGATACCGAAAATTCATTTGATGTAGAAAGTTCCCCTTCCAGAAAAACACTCAGGGTATCGCCTTCAATTATCCATGTGTGTGGGATGATTACCTCCCATATGTGTACAGTAAGGGTTCCGTCAGCGAAAAACTCTAACATATGGCCATCTTGCCCATCGTTGTGCCACCTGCCGATTGGGAAAGTCGGGGCATCAGCGGTCTCGCCGCTATCATCAACAGCACTCGCCGGAGCCGGCGCTGTCGGCGCGCCGACACTCGGCGCACTTGGCGGCGGTGTAGGCTGCGTGGGCTGATTATCGCCCCCGCAACCAGTCAGCGCCAGCGAAATCACCAACACCACAGCGATTATCAGTCTTTTCTTGTTTCTCATAGGTATCAATCCCTTCACTTGGGTAAGTATATCAGACTTTACACCGTATTATAGCATTACTACGCTCATTCGAGCAACAACCAATATTCGCCGCATTTACCGCTGGGATTTCTTTTCATACTTCAAGATGTTATAATTGAGAGTGTGCAGCCGTCCGCGGCTAACTATGGGCAACGAGCTGTCTGGCTGGATTGGATGGAGACAAAGAAATGATACTCACTGTGATTCGTTCATCGTGAATAAGAACCATGAGAGTGTATAAGCCTACTCAAACCAGTGGCGGCGCATTCTATTCGCAACTTGCCCTCGTCATTCCATTCGGAACCTCCACAGTCTGATGTAGCTTCGGAGGTAAAGAGATATTCTAAACCGTCATCGCCCAAAACGATTATGCTGCCCTTTTCGTAACTGGTATGATTTGCGCTATGTAAATCTTGTCGCAGTATCCGCCGGAATAATGCGGCTGTTTCAGCTTCAAAGCTGCCGCCAAGAGTCCATCCGTCTTCTTCGGTTTCATTTTCATCTAGGCGCGAGATAATGCGCTTAGCAATCGTTTCCGCGTCACCCGTTATAGGAGCCGCTTTCATCTGCTTACAATACAAATAAACTTGAGCGCAAAAATTTTCATTTGGAATACGGCGCTCAATGTCGACCGATTCAAATGCTGATGTCCTGTCGCCGGTTAAAGAATACTTTGCGATTATCTTATATTCATATCCTTTATCGCCGGTAATAATTATGTAGCCACTTTTTACGCGAGAGCCTGTCAAGAGGGTTTGTGTATTTTTTTGAATAGAGTTGTACATTGCGGCAAAAGCATCATCATTGAGCCCAAGAAGTTTTTTGGCCGAATCCGAATATGTTTGGTAAGGCAAATCTACAGAGTCCAGGACCGATACTATATGGTGAACAATATTCTCGATTGTCATGTCGCTCATTTTTTATCTCCCCCCAAGCAGTTTTGTCGTCAATACTCGCTTTCGCCCAATGCTTATGATATGGAGTATATCGTCCGGTACATCATTATATCACGGATGTCTATATGATATCCATGGCCGTCCAGATAAAATACGGTGAGAAAATTCTTACGTCTACGCACCCGAGATTGCTAAAATCCTTGAGGAGACATATTTGGAGCTTGCATGATTTTCATATCAAAAGGAGTTGCATATTCAAATGGAAAAATCAAGAATCAAACCGTTCCTAACCTTTAACGGTCAGGCGGAAGAGGCCATGGAGTTTTATGCATCTGTCTTTCCCGGTGCGGAGATTACAAAGATGGTGCGCTACGGGAAGCAGTCCCCGCATATCGGTGAGGATGAGGAAAACAAAGTCATGCATGGTGCGCTTTCGCTGGCAGGCGGAGAAATCCTGTTTTTGGACATGAGCGCTGCCAACAAATCCCTAGAGTTTAGCTGGTCGTCCTCTATCTACATCGACTGCCGGGATGAGACTGAATTTGATGCGATATTTGCAGGTTTGTCCAAAGGCGGTTTTGTTATGATGGGGCCGGAAGCTGTCGGGCATATCCGCAAATGTGCCTGGGTCACGGATAAATTCGGCGTAACCTGGCAGCCGGTTTGGGAATGAGGAAAACTTCAATTAAACCTCCGGTTACTGCGCATCTCTTGGAGTCGTCAGGCGACGTGGAACCGGCTTTGCCGGTTACTCACGAACAATAATTTCCTCCGAAATCCTCTCATTCCTAAAAGCCGCCCTAACGTCCGTATCCCCCACCCTATCACTCACGTACGCTTGGAAGTAGGTGAGAATTCGGTTTGGTCTTCGGTAATCTCTTCCGACTCTGGGTCGAATGTCTCGTCAATTTGCCCATCGTCACTCCAGATGCGATACCAACGGCTCATGACCGTCCACATTCTGAGCTACTCTGTCCGCCTTGTAATCAGGTTGTAGCTCGGCCAAACCTGAAAAGTCTGCGGGTTATTCGTGTTGTCCAGCGTGTGGTCCGGCGGCGGGACTGTTTCCCGCACGGTTATCGTCGCCGGGCCGGTGTCGTAGGACGGGAAGTTGTTGGGCGGAGTCCCACCCGGGGATGTCATTGGGTGGAGGTATGATACTGTCACAGAAGCGCTGTGCGGCCCCATAGAGACGGTTCCCCAGCCGCTGGCACCGGTAGTCACTGTTATTGTTTCATACCCTGCATTGGACGCATTGCGCCGCCTGTAGTCGAAGGTATTGGCAAACCCGCCGCTGTGTTAGTATTCACACTATGTACAGGATCAAAAAGCGAGAAAAGTGAGAGTAAGAAGTGGTGTTGAAAAGCTGAGGGCAGAGGAGCAGGGAATAAAAAGCACGCAAAAACCTGGGGATGG
>Ga0136643_10002090_pt1 | contig 25447 bp, 12 predicted proteins | sample TergutLab28metaG_FD_96883 | JGI IMG/M metagenome (GOLD analysis project Ga0136643, IMG submission 96883) | Labiotermes labralis P1 segment gut microbial communities from Petit-Saut dam, French Guiana - Lab288 P1 (version 3) (version 3) | ecosystem: Host-associated > Arthropoda: Insects >... | reverse complement strand
ATCACAGTTTTGGCAAATTAAGTGCTTGGACTGAGATATAATCCAAACTCCTAGTATGATCTATGTGCAAAGGTGATAAAACCGTAGGAACTTCTGCTCGAAAAAGGAATGTGGCGTACCCCTCAGAATATATTCCCTACGAGGTGATTCGCGGGCTACTCATGGTCCGCACGTATTTCTTATCGTTAATGAGTATTATTCACTTCCTCTTATAGCAATTAAAAGTGTCACGGGCAGAGTGATAAAGAAGAGGGAACATAGTTCTAGGTAGGTCCCTGCAAGCCCTCAGAAATGGGTAGGCAGATTTATGGTACTAACCTCAAAAGACGCATGTACAAAAAAAAATCGTGTAGTGATTATGGTTCTCTCAGACTGTAACAGACTGCCACAGACAGGCTCAAGCGGTGAATCGCAGGCCTCTCACCGCGGAGACTCGGGTTTGGTCCCAAGCCAGACAATGAGATTTGTGCTGAAAAAAGTGACAAGTAGGCAAATTTTTCTCGGGGTACTTCAATTTTTCGTTCAATGCTCGAAACTCAGCCACCTACCACCCTGCTAGAAAAGCGCCGTTAAATATCACACGTCAAAAACCCAAACAAAAATAGGCATTAAATTATATACTAGACACAGCAATAACCATATCTGTGAACCAACAGGCTAAGGGCTGATATTCTCCATTATGCCCACACTTGCTTCGGAGACCCACCGAACCCTCCATCCAATATGTTCTGGGGGGGGGGAGCTCTCTGCCCGGGGGTAAAGTGGCAAGGTCGTGAAACCAACCTCCCACCTCCATCTAGTGCCCAGATTAAGAATTCGTAATGCAATGAGTAAATCTACACGCGTTCTCACAGTGGTGCTTAACTGAGCACAGGAATTTAAATCTTCTAGGTCTACTTGAATGTTGGGCCAATTCTGTTCATACGCATCGCCTGCCGTACCCATCTGTAAACAAGGCCAGCTGTGTGTCTCTCTTGTAGCCTGTGTGCGGCGAGTACCATACCATACAATAGTTCTCCGTTTCTTTTATTCACGGATTCATAAAACAGCACACTTTTCCAAGGGCTTCTCCATTATTTGCCAGTACAAATAATAAAGGCACCGTTGTTCCTGTGTTTGGTTAACCATTTGAAGACTGAAAGTCACCTACACTGTACTATTCAGCGCTTATCTCACACAGAACAGAGTGCTTCCACTAGCAAGGCCAGTCGGTGAATTCTGTATGCAATTACGACTGTTTATTGTGAGAATCATACAGAATACATACTGTGCGAAGAAGTGTTTGTAGCGTTAAACATGGTGTCACATATAGTAACCACCAGGCTTTGGGGGGATAAACGTGTCATAAAATTCAGGAAGGAGCGGAGGTACAGAATCATGCATTATGAACGCAGACACTAGACGGATGTTGAATGGTCACTTCAGGCCCGGGCCGCTTTATCACCGCTGGAAACAGCCTCCAGTACCTATTGTGTAGGAGGCTGGGTGGGCACCACAGCCGGTCTGTAAACAGTGGAGGACGACAAAAAAATCTCCTGCTCCTGAAAAGAAGTGAAACGCGAGTCCTCGGCTGTAAATCGCAAATTTTTGTCACCAGAGACCAAGAACTTACTGCACCGAAATGACGTGGCAACGTGTCAAAAACGTTAAATGAACGCCCATTACCAAGTTGAAGTACAGTTAAGTATCGACCTAGGAGCTTCGCATTTCAGAAACTTAGTAGTTATTACCAAAATTTTGAAGTACTTATGAAGTCTGACCAAATTAATGTCATCAAACCAAAAGAGATGGGTGGGCATGTTGCATGCATTGGACTAAAAAATCTTGGAAATATGTTGGTTGTAAAACCTGAACGAATTGGATGACTACAGGCATAAAAGGGGGGATATTAATAATATTATATAAAGTGTGTGGAACAGTGTGGATTGGCTTTATCTGGTTCAGGAGAGAGAAAAGATGTTGCTTCAAACATGATAATGAACATTAAGTTTCAATGAAGGTAGGCAACTTCTTCAGCAGCTAAGGGACGATACCTTCTCTTGAAAGTATGAAGGTGTAACATAACCAATAATGCATGACCTATGTAATCAATAGTTTTCTTTCTAACATGTGTCCCTGATGATAATCCTATAGTCCTCCAACATGCACAACCAGTAAAGAATATTTATTATTTGTCAAATCTGATATGATTACATTGACAGTGGTACACAAATTTCATCAGTATCTGCTGATAATTCAATGGCAGTCATTTGTCAACAAGGCTACTTCAACAAACATTATTAGAAAGATGAGGCAAGATATTAGCTGCAGTAATCATATTCTGACAACAAATTTAGGAATATGACAAAAGTGACTTTATAAGAAACTTGAGAACAGCACAATGAAAAATGTGGCTTATATAAAAAGTTAGACTCAAACTTATTTACTTATGCATTCATATCTTCAGTACTGAAAATACACACCTACCAACACACACACAACCATCATAAGGGAAACAAATGCTCATCTAAACAAACCACCAAACATTCCTGGTGAAATCAATTTTCTTATATACAGCAGTGTTTCCAGAATGGTCCTTGTTGTGCAGTCCTTTGAATTTTGATAAATCCTGATAGATCCCCAAATGAATACAGAACTAAATGTGGCAGAATAAGTGTATGTTACTACAAAATCAAAGAAACATCTAATCTAATCAGACACATACAAAGGTACCATAATCATACAAATGTTGGTTTAAAAGGAGTTTAGATTGACTTGTTTGGTTTGTGAACAATAAATTCAATAGCCCCTTTCAGTTCTCACACTGAAACATTACTCTGCTTCTTATTGTTGCCCAATTAACTAACAAAACTTCTAGTGGTAGAACCCAAAGGCTTAATCAATGAATTAATCTCAAAGCCTGATGCAGCTCTAGGGCCAGTTCCAATCACTTCCCTACGATCCATAATAATTACACCCATTGTCTTTTAAGTCTCCCAAGCAAGACGCTTCCCAACCAGTTGTACCATCAAAATTACATACATATTTCTTGTCTTCCCATTTCACTTACATGTCTGCTCAATTCCACTACTGTCATATACAAATAACCCATAAAAATCATAACGTTGTTTGTTATATCACCCTGTACGCTGACCATCTACTTCAAGACCTGAGAAGGCTGTCAGTGACTGTCCATAAGAGCAGAGATTTTCCCCTTTAGCACCACATTCAAACCCAGGCTGGGGGCCACCCAACCTCCTATGCAATGTGCACTGAGGCTCTTGCTACAAGTGTAAAGTGGCCATAGCATGACAATGACCACTCCCCTTCAACCAATGGTAAGGTCTACAATGCAGAGCAATTTACCTCCATAGCCCCAGTATGTTTTCAGGTTGTGTGATGCTTAAAAAACAGAGAACTCTGCTTTCAACCATCTTACCATCTCAGATACTTAATCTGTGTTAGGTACAAATATGTTCCTGAATTATAATTCCAAGTTTTGAATTTCTAAAAATTCTTCACTTAGGACACACAAAACTCCTATTGTGCTAGTGGTGTATGATCATGAAAACAAAAATATATGCAGACAAATGTTCTGCTCATTCGGTGTATGTAAATGACTGCAAACATATGGGAGGGTGCTTTAAATTTATGGCACAGGTTAAATCTTAGAGACCACTTCAACATTAAAGACAATGTCTACTTCTTATAACTCATAACATCATAGAACTTAATCCTAGCAAACTGGGTCATGACAATATCCATGCACCAGATTTATCTTCACATTTTCTCCAGAAAATTTTATGACAAGAAATTCAATCTCAATCTGATTAGCTTTCCAATGAGTGGGTATTTTAAAAGTTACAGTCAATGCATTTAGGTCAACTTAAACACACTTCACCTACATACAGAGAAGGTGAAATGCTTTAATCAGCACCCTGTTCCACAAACTGTATGGAATTCCATCTCATATAAGATATGACATGAAAATCTGTTTTGAGAACTGCATCAAGTAAACCTTATAAGGTTTATAGCCTGGAAAGAAATTACTGCACAGCATAATACTTATCAAAGAATTGGAGACAGGGCATTAGCATACACCTTAATATAGGAATTGCAGCCACTCACCAATTTTGCATGTAAACAGCTCTAAGTTTTAAATGATGGTAAATTAAGTGTAATAACACACTCCATACAGACATACTGAAGTTTAAGTAATGAATATGATGATGAAGATCCTGCTTGCTGTTCATACTATTTACGTCTACATAACAAACGATGGCTTAAAGATGGAAGCCCGAGTGTTACCACGTTACATTTCCATGTTCACGATACAGAACACAAACAAAAACTGCATACTTATCTGACAAAAATAAAAACACAATATTAAAATAAAAGACACAAACTTAAAATCAAATCCCTCATTCAACAACATGAGTGGGGTAAGCTTTTTGATACGTACAGCCCCCTTGACCCTAGCATCAAGCAGACATCCTTGCAAAACATAGTTCCACCATACCCACAGACCAAACCTTACGAACATGCACAATTCCTGAATACATACCATTTCCCGTAAAAGATATTTTCACGCTCAAACGTTTTTTAGGAATTCACTCCCGTCTGAAACATCCCCTGTGGCAAAATACAACCATAAACAGCTGTCCTATTGTTACCTTTAAGGCGGTGACCCACTGAGAGAAACAGTTATGGTACGACCTTTGGGAATGTGGCAGTTTCATAATCCAGCTGAATGCACGTAAACCAATTGGAACGAAACAAGACAGTGATATTTTCGCTATCATACAACCAACGACAATACAAACAAGTATTCTCCAGAAAATTTAGGCTACATTAGATACTTACGTGAACCCGTTCCCAAACGTCTTCGTTTTCAACCAGATCACAAAAAACAATTTAGTTACATCACTCGAAAAATTAAAAACAGTTTAATCTCATCGCCTTGATTGCTAAAATCTTCATAACTTAATTCTTAGCCGGCTTGGACGAAACAATAAGGCAGTCACAAATTTCCTATAACGCTTGCTTTTCTCAAAAGCAAACACGGCACATACAATACACATCCAAACGGAATGAGAATGTACTCGCGCAGTGTACCTCCACTCCATCTAGTAAGGATATTGAACAATAGCATGGAGGTTATGGAGTTGTATGGGTGTACAGCCGACTACAATACTAATGTGTCGTAGAGACATATATTCATCACCATAACAGCAGACAAGAAGCACCAGATTCAGCGTAATTATAGTCGCTATATGCGTAATCTTTATTTGATGCCGTGTGCTGCACTAATTCCTGAGCGTACGTAACAAAGTATCTTACAACAGCAAAAAATGTTAACTTTCATTGAACATTGGCAACCGTGATTCACCTGTATTGCTGGTTGCACACCGTGGTGGGTTAGTGAGACTTACAACACGTCAATGTGCCCGAAGAGAAAAGGAAGAAGTTTGTTTCGTTAACAAAACGCCAGCACAACTCCTCAAATATTATTCCTCCTTAAAAAGTGTTATTTTTAAAACGTGCCTCCATGCAAACCCGGTTAAGATCTTTGTAAGTAAAATTAGGTTAATTGCAGGGAGAACATTCATGTTACTACAATTCAACTACAATATTAGTGGTAAACTCTAAACGTAAAACGAACCCTTTCTTGTCTCATGTACATATAGCAAACAAGTTGTTATTATTACTTTAGCACGATCTACACTGTTAAAAGTATTCGATCACTGTAAGTGAAATGTGGTTAATTACATGGCGACCCTTCATGTGGTGGCAATTAAATTAGTGTTAATAGTAGTATCCGAGCCGTGAAGGTGAAATGAGACGGCACGCTCGTAATGTACATGTTGGAAGCGACGTATTAATATCACTTTAGCGTGATTGTCATTGGTGATTGTAATCTAAACTAGTACTATCTTTGCAATGGACACGTCTGTACTTGCCAATAGAAAATATAGACTGCTTTGCAATAATGTACCGTAGTGAACTTGAGTTTGCATTGAAATTACTTTTTACGGTTTACAGCTGTTGTATTCGCCTATGGAGTTGGATCCGTAGTTACGATTTTCCAAGACTTTAGCTGCTGTTTGATTTGGTTGTATGAGGCTAGGTCGCATAGTTTAACCGTTGAGAACCAAGATAATATTTTTCAAATTGCTGTCCATAATATACCTGTCGTGTTTTTATTGGCATTGTAGGTTGAATACAAATTATGTAACTATCTACCTAATTCTATACACATTATCTTTGTGGTTGCCTTGTGTGTGGTTGATTGTGCAGTCTTGTAGTTCATAATACCTGTCACTGTATGCACTGTAGAGATAAACTTGTATGTTGATCATGTAACCTGAAAATGTCTGTTGTGAGAATTAAAATGTGTGAATTTAGCCCTTGTTCAAAGTCTGAAAGTAGTTATCACATGTGCAACCACCAAACCTCATTTGGCATTTCACTGATCATATCAGTCTGAGCAGACTGACTGTACCCAGAAACTGCTTAAACAAACAAACAAAAAATTGAATGTGACAATGTTGTCATTGATTTTAGTGGTACCATGCTGTGAGGTGGCAAGCCTGCCAGTGTTGGGCGGGCCATTAGAGGAAAGATGAGTGGGTCGCGGCTGGTCCGCGGGACCAGAAGTCGACTGTTCCTGTATGTAGCTGTTGTGGTTGTGGTGGGGATGGCAGTTTATGTGTTCCATGGCGCACAGTTACAGCTTGATGATGCACGTAAAGTTGCAGACAAGTGTCAACAGCAGCAAGAATCCTTGTCTGCACAGCTCCAGGGTAAGAATTCCCTTTTGTTTAATTGCACATATAAATTACAGTTGGTTAATTATTTGTTTTTATCTGTTTAAATTAATTAATTTGTTTTTATCCACTTAAATTAATAATTTGTTTTTGTCCATGTAAAATGAAGAAGGTAAATTTATTGAAGTATTACACATTCATCTACACAATAAGCAGTGATGGAAGGAACATTTTCAGTGATAAATGTGTGGTAGCTAATAATGTAATTACTTTTGTTTTAGAATATTATTCAGGCACCAGGGTTCAAAATAACTATTGATCATATGATAAAGATATTACCATTGTACTTCTGTGGTTATAGCCCATCATGAGCTGCTAATATTCAGTGGTTTAGAGAAAAATTCTTTGCCTTTTATTGGATACAAATGCTCATTTTTCATGCACTCAGAAACCAGCGACTGACTGCTTGCATACTACATACTGAAAAGTTACCCTTTTTTCAAATACTGAGGTTATTCAGTGTTAAAAGTAACACGAAAGTATTACAAAAGATGGATGGAGGAATGAATGCTGAAGTGATTGTGGCACATTTTAATGAAATGTTACACCATTTGCCTGGAGGGACTGAGGGAAACAGTGAAAAAAACTGTGCCTGTGCATTATTAGACTTAAACCAAATTTCTTCTGAGAATCCACTTACTTGTTTACAGACAGGTGTGTGAGGCATGTGTCCCTGTGTTATTTGAGATAAAGTATTGCTGTTCTAGTGATATTCGAGTACAAGCTGCGGCTAGAGAAGTCACTGCAGCAGGAAAAGGCAGATCATCGGAAAACACATGAAGAGTTGGAAAAGCGTGCTGACAGTGAAAAGGAGGCAAACAACAAGCACAGTGCACTGCAGCAGCAGTACAAATTACTTCAGGTGAGTGTCCTTTACAGGAGGTAGAAGTAGTAGACTGCCTCCATTTGCAGACAGTAGCACAAACAAAACTGGCCAAGATTAAGGAGAAAAATGTGTGTGTTTAAAAAGATGGTTGTTCCTGTTTTCTTAACATGGTAATCTTAATGCAGCTGCATGTAAAGGTAATGTTTATCTCACATTCACAAAATGAAATAGGACAGGAAATGACTTAACAGCATGGTGTGTTAGGATCTTTGCATCCTGGACTTCTTTGAGGTAGTCATAGAATTTAATTCACTGTGGTCACAATTTTTGTTGTTTTAAATTGTAAATATATTACAGAATGTTATTACTGTTATTATATTTCTTTGACAAACTTATTGTTTATATGTGTATGTTGATTTTGTCTGTGCTAAATTTATTTGTCATACAGAACCTCAGTGTTTCACCTCAGAATATTTTGTAAGCACTGATTTACAAACAGTAACAGATAACAGATGACACACACCCATAGTCAGGCGCATTCTCAGCAGCGTACTGCTTACACAATATGACATGCTGCCACAGCACCAAGTTAAAGCAGTCCCATTACAGGCCTGGACAGGCCCAGGATGGTGGTAGGTTGTCAGCCTTACGCACCGGCTGCCTTTACCCCAGGAAATACCCCTGGTACTCATTTCTGTTAGAGGCTGAGTCGACCCCAGGGTCATAGCGCAATCGGAAGGCTTTTATGTCAATGAAAAATCCACTGACACCAGCTGGGATTGAACCAACGACCTACTGATTTGTAGCACAGCACCTTAACCACTGTGCTACCGCGGTCCCCACAGCACCAAGTTAATATAAGGAAATTAATCAGTGAGTGCTTTTAAATATGTGACTTTAGCAAGGAACATTGTAGCTCCCTGAAAATGATCTTAGGATCGAAATATGTTGGAGCGATTTAAAAGTTTTAATGTTAAAAAAAAAAATCATGTATGTGCGTTAGTTGGTGTGCTAATTAAATGACTCTACGAAATGCATGGTGCAACGATAAAGATAGTAATTTGTATGTAATAATTTGTGGGTAATGTCTGGGTACATTTGTAATTTATTTATCTACCAATTTAAGAATTGCCGGATATCAGCAATAAATATTAATTAAATATTACAATCATACATTTGTATTTTCATTAGTAATGCATCGTGTCAATCACATGAAGAAAATCGGCAATTGCATAGGAATGTTACATAACAACACAAGGCTATATGTGTCACTGGTTTTTTGCATCACACCACAACAAATCATATGTATGTGGATCCATATTGTGTAATTGTAATCAAGTCTAAAGAAATAAATATTAAATATTATCTTAAGGTGCTTCATCCCCATTGTGTTTTATTCAAATATTACTGAAAAACAGCCTTATGCAACATATACAGAACTTTTCTAGGTTACTAGTGTCAGCTTTGTTAACAAGCCATCATCAGACTTTTTTTTTTTTTTATCAAAACCCATCCAGTGAAATGTATCCTTGCATATAGGATGACTGATTGTAAATGACTGTGATCTCAATTCCCTTTGCAAGGATAAGTTTCACTTGATAACAAAAGGTCTTATGATGGCTTGTTAACAAAGCCAAAACTAGTAACCTGGAAAACTTGTATATGTGTTGTGTAAGGCTTTGTTTATTAACATAACATTAAATTTATGATTGTGCTTGTATTTTTGCCCTAACTAGTTGGCATGCAAATTGCACCATTGTGGCATCATAGTGTACTTAGTTTGTCTCCTGCATTTCTTGTAATTTTCTCATAAATTGTCAGATGTTACAAATGCACATAATCTTCATGTAAAGGGTTTGTTATTTTTGTGTGATTTTAACCTTGCTTAAGTTTGTTTGACAGATTTTATTAAAAGTCCCCATCATAAAATCGTATGAATGTCTGTCTATTGGGAGCTTAAAGTCTTTTGAAATTACCAAACTGGAAAATTTCAGAATTTCCATCTCTAGTTGTGATCTCCAGAACTTTCCATTAAACCACCTTTACACCTTATAGCCCTTGATGGATACTGAATATGCATGCTATGAACTGGAAAAATTATTGAAAGACAGCCTGATGGAATTAGTGGTACTGCTACCTAGACATAGCTTTTATTAGCAAAAGTCAAGGCTGTTGTACTGACTGATATTTAGGTACCTCGTACTATTTAGTAATGACATATTGTTTTTTAACCATCACTGCCATATGACATTAATGTCTGTAACCATACAAATGGCTTGGTATATGGGGACAGAACAATGACAGAATTTAAACTCATGTTCTTTTATATGTAGGAAATTTCAGTTTCTCAAGTCAGCACATTGTAAGGGTTCAATTTCTAGGATGTGTCAGTAGGCCTGCTTCTTTGTGTAGATCACAATGTACAACAATTTTATTGGTGTGAGGTCGTTTTTTGACAGAGTCAGCATGAAGACCTGAGTGAAGATTGCCACAAGGCACAAATGACTCAGGTGAAGGAGCGGAGCAAGCTGGAATCTCAAGTACAAACTGTAAAGGCTGACCTTGCACAGGTGCAGGCTGCACACAAGAAGTCTCTTAATTCTGTGAAGGTACGTCTGCATAGCCTACATACTTGTTGCAAGGAGCAGAGATAGGTCAGTGTAGGTGAATGGTGACTAGAATTTTACATTTTGATTTCCTTTACAACCTTTTAAGATTGTATCATTCCATTATGTAATGTAACTATTTTAAATCTTAACTGTTAGTTAACATGCATCTTATACAAATAATTGAGGTCTTAAGTTTGATGTTCAGGTGACTGTGTATCATGATAAATTCTTATAATAAAACCAACTAGATTCACTAATTTCTCAAATTTATTTTTGGAATGAACCTCTATGTGTTTCAGACAGTTCCTCTGTGTGAAACATGTAGAGTTTTATTCCAAAAATAAATTTGAGAAATTAGTGCATCTGGTTGGTTTTATTATAAGAAGAGGTCTCAAGTCTAACCAATTGTAATTTTATTTTTATCTCACATACGGCCCTCAAGAAGACCAACCTTTGGTCAAAACATATAGCTGTGTAATTTGTGTTAGTAAAAAATCAATAAGGACTTGCGTTGATGGTAACTTATACTCAGTTATAGTCATCTACATATGTTACATAGCCTGAACATTTCAGCCTCCTCACATCAGGCAGGGAGTACAAGTTGTGAAGAGCATTACTGAGTTATTCTGTCCATCTACCTGTTATTTCTTCTGGTGACTTCTAAATATTCTCCTCAGCTCTCTGTTCCCAAGCACAAACACCCTCCAAATCCTTTTCTTGCAGTGAGAGACATCAAATTCATGCCTGTCTAAACAGTTACTTAAAATGTAGTTTAAATTTAATGTTTTGGCAAGAACTCAGAAAACTAGAAGATTGTGAATTGTAGGGCAGGCTACAAATGTGAAATGGAAACCTGGACATGGATACCTTGGTAATATTAAAATAGATTTCCCAAATATAACCTCTTCCTAATGTATCCATGAATATTGATTTCATGTGGTACTGTTTATTATAAAATAATATGAAAATGATGATATGTTCAGTTAATGTGGAAGGTTTATTTTCCATTATGGGTATTCATGATTTTTTCCTTGATTAAGAAACCAAAATTGGATCTGGAATTTATGTAGCCATCCCAATGGGTACACAAGCCTCTTTCCTTATGTACTACTCTTAAGTCTGCATAGAGCTCTACTGCTACACTGTTGACATGATCATGGGCATGACTTCTTTCTCTACCCTTCTGAAGTATATATTTGTTCACATAACTTTCTTATTGGTGAATTTTTGAGAGAAGAAGCTGTAAGTCTGTGTTTGCTAATAGAGCTAGAAATGAAATGAGTACAGTTGTTTGGCCAAGTAAGAAAGAGTGGATAGAACAAAGATGCTGGAAAGGGCAGTGGATTTAATATTCAAAGGAAAGAGGCGTGTGGGTTAACCCAGAAGTTTCAGCCAGAAACTGGAAGTTGTTGTCAGTGACCAAGGAAATAGATGGCAAGATTTTGGAAAAGAAAAATTATTAGAAGATAACACATGATGGAGACTTTTCATCCATTTGTGTGTATAGAATGGAAATTGTGATAAAAGAAGGAAAAGGCAATGTTTTTGTTGTGTTATATAAATAGTATTGCTTTGTACCAAGATTTTACTGTGCCGGTTTGTTTCTTATTTTGCAGTTGGAATACACTAAATTGGAGGCGGAAAATGCACATCTTCAGAAAGAACTCAGTGACCTTCGAGAACAGACATCAAAGACTTCAAACAAAATAGACCTTCTGGAGAAAGAAAACATACAGCTGCAGAAAGAACTGGAAAAGGCACTGGTATAGTATCATACTTTCATTGACTTACTTTAGCTTTTGTTTTTATAGGGTTTTCTTTTTAGGTGTTTTTTAAGTAGGCCAAAAGAATGTCTTGTATGGAGACCACATCCATTTGTGACTTAGTATTGTTGGCTAAATTGTATGTCAGATTTTTATGATTTTGGTATAGGAGTTTGCAAATAGTTGTTGAGCTAGCGTAAGTTTTGTGAAAATCAATTTAATGGCAGTCATCCTTTCCTTAAGGACATAAATGTATTTCTGTGTACTTCACATATTTTTGAATCAGATTGGGTGAAATTTAGTATAGGAAAATGTTACCTAATGTTGTTGAAGAGTTGTATTTTTTGTGAAAATCAGTGCAGTAAGAGCTATACTCCACTTCATAATGTAAATTAAATATGCCCATATTTTCTACACTTTTCACACATTTTGGCTACCATTCTGTATAGAAGGTGTACAAAAGTTTGTGGAGTGAATGCAGTTTTTTTTAAAAACTGGGTCGTTGCAGGCTATATTTTATTTTATGACATAAATGAATTTCTACCCATATTTTACACTTTTTTTTTTTTTTAAATTCACGACAATAGGTCTGCATATATATTGCTGTTGAGCATTTATGAATTCCCTGAAAATCAGCTCAGGGAAGAACATACTTTTCTTAAGGGCATAAATTACATTATATTTATGCATGGACACGGTGATGTTTGCATGAAAAATGAGTGTGCAGTCCTATACGTGTACCTCCATCTGATGGTAAAATACTGTATATGAGTACATGGCCTGTGCTATCAGACATATATATTCCATATTCTGCACTGCTGCTGCTTTTTTTTTCTTTGGGGGGGGCAGAAATGTAGTTGTCATGACATACGGATTGAACAATGTAGAACTGAAATGGCACTTACCTTCTGAGCTCAATATAAAATAAACAGCAATTTTTCATTGTGGTATATTATGAGGTAAACTGCATATATATATATATATATATATATATAATGGCAGCTGGATAAAAGATCAGTTTACTTTGTTACTGCCCTAAAGACAGACTTATTATGTTGTAAATGTATAGTAAGATTAAAAATTGCTCATGCTATTCGTATTCTTAATATGGGTTTAGTTAAGGTAGAGATTGCCTTCTGGGTTATAACATCATGTTATCTGATAGAAAGTTGCCAAACCTTTTGAAGCAACTTTCTACCTTCAACATCAGGGTCACCATTTGGAGGCAGCATATACAAAATGCTGATACCATTCCACCAAACTACACAGCGTCATATCTGGCAAGATAGTATTTTCTTATTCACTGCTGTGACAAGTTCAGATCCTGTAAAGATGTTTGTATGAAAGGAGAAGGGCCCCTGTGGAAGGTTACTTCTAGTTACAAGTACAACCAGATCTTAGTCCTTTGTATTTGAACTGAGGTACCATGAACTTGTTAAACTACTTCGTCTTAATGTATAATTCACAGACTTTTTCTCCAAAATTTCATGATCAAGTACTTGAATTACATAGTAATTTACGAAGAGAATCATTATGTTAGAAGTGCTGGGAAGACCTAATAGGGTGACAAAAGCTGGATTATTTTATTCCACTTAAACTTGTCATGTTTCTTTGGTATGTTTCAAGCCATATCTTTCTCATGCCTGCGTAGGCACACTGTTGCATACATGTTTCTTGTGTTTTATATATACAGTATAGCAGTGATACTACGTACCAAATATGTCTTTCTCTGCAATTTGGAGTTTGGCGCTCCTTTTATGTCTTTGGACTTCAGTGACAGCATTTTTTAGTTATTATATAAGATTGGAGTGTGTGAAATGCATGGAGATTTATTTCTACAAAATTTTGTGATGAAAGATGAGGGTTTGTGAATTAACTTCGTGTGATGAAATGTGATATTCAAGAACTCTTTGAAAATTCTTGTATGCTTTAGTGTTTAATATCAGTTTCTGTTGAAGTATGGCACATAGCAGTTGTTTCAATCTGCCAACTTTCAGAAGGAAGTGGAGTTGTACCGTAGAAATCCTCCACTGCCTGCAGAGAATCCTCCAGAACACAAACGTTTTGCAGACAATGGCCTTATTTCTCCTGTGAAGGACTCTATTGCAGCTCCATTACCTTCACCAGCATCATCAGTTTCTTCACCAGCTGCTGCCGCTGCTCGGGACATTGACTTGAATGCAGATAACCAAATGAATGTTCTGCAGCAGCCTTTGATGATCCAGGAAAATGCTGATAACAAGGTACGCAGCTCACCAAGTAGCTCAAATGCCCTTCCTGTAGCAGACAAGTTGCCCATCTTGAAGAGTAGTTCCAAGTCCATGACAAGTCCTGAGCAACAGTTAGGTTATATTCAATTTGCCACATCATTTGCTGGCAGCTCAAGTTTACGGCCAGCACCTGCTGTGCAGTTGCCAGAAGTGGCAGTTGCAGGGCCACCACCTCATGCTAGCAATGACATGAATATCGAGCAGTTACAAAGTCGAATTGACCAAATGCTAAACAGTGACAAGGCCCCAAAGGCCTCTAAAGAAGTATAGTTGGGACCCATTTATGGCATGCAATTAATGAAGGGCTGGACTAAAAAAATACAAAGGGCTTCCATATATTTGTTCTGAGTTGATTTTGTTGTTTTTTTTTTAATGCATGTTGTAAGTTCCGTTATGATCAGGGGTGTTGTAGTTGCATGGTGGCGTTAGTAGAGACTCTTTGTGTGTTTTCTCCCATTATTTTATCTGCCTTCAAGACCTGTCACAATAATCTGCAGTTTTCCCAACAAATGTGTCTACCTTGTGTAGAAAACTGAAGTATGTTTTGGCATTTTGAATTTGTAAACCATATTACTGTAAAATTTACACACAGCAGCTTGTGTTTAATTAATGTGTCATGTATGTGTGTGTAAAAGAAATTAGTGTTTTTATGTGATTGAAACAATGTATTTTTAGTCTAGTTATGTAATACATGCTTTCTTTTGATATGGTAACAGTGTGATGTTGAACTGTCAGTACAAAGCATTCTACTCACTTGGCCTCTTATGTTAAATATACGGCAGTGGTAATTCAGTGGGTTTGAACTGATGATTCTTGCTGTTACAAGAAGAAATGAAAGAAAAGAAGTGGAGTTTGTAATACAGTGAAACCTCTGTCCTTCATTCCCACATGTGTTGTTTTCCTGCAAGTATTGCTGACTTCTGGACCCCAATGAGCATTGTATAATTATATTAGATGTGTAGTTTCTCAAAGTGTCATTTTCTCACATCATTCATTCAGAATTCCTCGTCCTCACCAACAGTATTCCCAAAATGATCATTTCTGAGAAAAACACAGCAAAGCATACCGGCAACTGGCCTTTTGACAGTAATTTCCATTCACTTATGAAATGTTGCCATGTATCAGCCAAGTGTGAATGATGGCCGAGCAGCAGGTGATGGAGGGGATTGGTTGTAAGGTGGCAAACATGTGAACTGTTCTACTGTCATTGCAATAGTATTGTTTCACATCATGTTGGTTTTCCTTGAAATCGACAATTGAAATAGCATAATTTATTGTTACTATTCCTATTCTTATTCATGCCAATCATGGCTGGAAAATCAGTGAAATCACATTGTTTTAAAAATGCGAAATACTACACAAATAAGCGTGGATGAAAACAGCCATTTTATGGAGTTTTAAGGGTACTGGATGCTTCCATTGGTGTGCAAGATATAAACATTTTGTTGTTTGTGTACAACTGTGACACTCAGCTGCAAGATACATCATTTCTGCAGTACATACAATTTGTGTATTATCCACCAAACTGTACAGGCATGATGCCTTCCACAAGGACTGGATATGTGTGTATGTATGTTGGGAAACGTGTTACCTTCAAGTTCACATACATCTATAGACACTGTGCCTTCCACACAGTGATGAGCTGTGTGGTGATGAGGTGGGTTGCAGCACCTTAGGAGAGGAGGAAAAGGGATATGAATGTGACCTTGAAGCAGTACACAGATTTTGCCAAAGCTTGTGCTGGTTGTGAAACTCTTAAATTAAACTTTTATGCATACAGCATTGCTGGGTGTGACAAACATGAACTTGGAATAGGCACTATTTGTTGCAAATGTAAGTTTTTGGAGTAGGTAGTTGTCAGATTCCCCGGGGGGGGGAATTATTTGCATGCTGTTATTAATATAGCTTTGTTTATTTTTTTTATTCCTAAGTGCAAAATGTAAAACTTTCATTTTTTTCTGGTGTTTGTAAAACATTATTGCTTTTCCTGCAACGGTCATTTTCATTCATGTACTCTTTTTCTCCATATCTTCAGAAATGATGGGTTGAGGTTTCACTGTGTATTGAATATGATTTTTAATTAGTGCTCATAATGCTGATAAGAATCCCCCAAGACTATAATTGTGATTAAGAATATTCTCTTCGTGAAGTGTTTTTGGATGATGTGCTTTTTGACAATAAGTTTCATTTCCAATATTATGAAGACTCGTCAATCCTCCATCATCTGAGGTGACTGTTGTGTTCATGTGCATAGTTGCTGTCAAGTGTAATGATGTGGTAAACACAAGAGCTGAGCCACTCATTACATCAGACCCAGATAAGGGGGGCAGAGTTGTTATTCAGAAGTCTAGATCTCAATTTCATTGTCACATGGCTGATTGCCAAAGCAGACTTCATTGCGTATGTTAGCTGTGAAAGCTTCAAATTCAGCACAGTTTTCTTGCTGGTTAAATTCTGTGTTAGAAAAGGAAAAGGGACTTATCAATCCTGTGTCCTGCGTAAATATGTATACTGCTGTTTTGAAGTGGGTTACTGTGGAGTTTCTGTGTTACAAGAGTGAAGTTGTGAAAATATTGTTAGGCCCCCCATCATCTCTTTTGGCTAGGTGATGCCAACTGAAATGAGTAAGTTTCCAGCAATATTCGTCAATACTGTATGAAAATAATGCAGTTAATCATTGTCATAAGTCTTGCAGCAAGAGTACAGAACGTCACGAGTTAAAGATATATGAGGATGATATTAGATGTGTATTTTTTTATTCTTTTAAGATACCATGTTCATGAAGTTGGTAACCCTTTATTTTTTGTCAAAGATATTTTGGGATCTATTATTGCCTTCATTGTGTTATACGAAGCTAGGTAGCTTTATAGAAATTTGTTGGTGGCTACAGTTTTAGATGCAGTTTCTTCGTTTTGTTCCTTGTGTAAGGCAGGCCTGAAATATCTGCTGTTAATCAGTCATTTGAAAGTGCAGCATGTACAAAGCAATAGGCTTGTATGTTGTGAAGATGATTTGTTTCAGAGAAGTCATAATCATGAGCTCACAACTTATTTATACCAATAAAGGCTAAGTTAATGATAATTTTGTTTTTGGAAAAATGTAGTATGCATAGCAGTTCACTTCTTGCAGGCTGAGTCCCCATCCAAGTAAAGTAAAACACAACATTGGTAAATGAGTGGTTTGTAACCTCTCCATAGGGTTGTTTGTAGTAGAGTGACAGGAAGTGATGTGTCAGACAGGTGATGATAACCCAATACACAAGACAACAATAGACACAGAAATATTGGTGCTGAATAGTGGGTGATGGATGTGAGAAATGGTAAATTAGGAAGTCAACTGATATCAAGCTGTACTCTTTTAAACTGAATTGTGTTACAGTATGTATGTCTGTTGTTTGTGAGCTGCTTTGTCGGATAACTCTTTAAGTGTGATATCATGATGTGTATGCGTGGGTTTCATTTGTAGTGTTGAACATTTAGGATATGTCTGACATGCTTGTTGCTCACATAATAGCAACTCAGTGATATTTTACCAGATTTTATGTGGGCCGGGTAGCTCAGTCGGTATAGTGACTAACTACGGGCTGGACGGTCTGGGATCAAATCCCGGTGTGGACGAGATTTTCCGCCCATCCAGACCGGCTCTGAGGCCCACCCAGCCTCCTGTAAAATGGGTACTGGCTCTTTCCCAGGGATAAAGTGTGGCCGGGGCATGCTGCTGACCACTCACCCCCTTCTAGTGCAGCAGTCATGGAAGAGTAGAGCTATACCTCTACCCACCCTCTGGGCCACACCAGGCTTGTAATGGGATAACTTTACTTACCAAATTGTGTATATAACTGACCAATTTAATGATCAAAAGAATTATTTGCACCATAGAAGTACCACCTTTAACTCCTGCAGTGCAAGCTGCCATTTATGAATGTTACAGCTGCTCTTCCTTCATGGGTCTATGATATGTGTAACAACTCCTTAAGGACTTTGTGTAGTTAGGCAAGAATTTCTTCAAAATGTTTCTTGATTGTGTAGTTCTGATAAACTTTCAGCAGATGCCATATGCTGCCAGACAGTGCTGTTGTTGTCAAAGTTGGAATTTTCAACTCCAGCACCACAAGCAGATGAGGTCAACATTTTTTACACTTGGCACTTGTAGGGTTAAATTGTTAGGTACTTCACTGCTCCATTGATTAAGACAAATTCTTCCTAATGAGCTGCTCAAACTAGGTTCATGCTTATCTTAACATAAAAGAACCACCACTTTCTGAGATGCAGCATTTTAAGTATCAGCCTAGTTTATGGATACGGTTGTGGGCCAGGTAGCGTAGTCGGTATAGCGAATGGCTACGGGCTGGACAGTCCGGGGATTGAATCCCGGTGTGGGCAAGATTTTCCGCACCTGTCCAGACAGGCCCTGGGGCCCACCCAGCCTCCTCTACGATGGGTACCGGGTCTTTCCCAGGGGTAAAGAGGGTCTGGGGCATGATGCTGACCCCTCACCCCCTTCTAGTGCCGTGGTCAAGAAAGGGTAGAGCTATACCTCTACTCCCCTTATGGGCCGTATGGCCTGTACAGAGCCTCAGTGCCTGTACAAGGGTGCACTTTACCTACCTTACATGGATACAGTTCAAGGTTCCAAACTAATCATGAAATGTTTTGTCATAAGCATTCAGAAATGGAATTCCTAGTGTATCTTTATACACATATTTCAGATGTTGTCCAACTTAGTTAAACCTGAAGCAGAATAGTTTGTATTAACCTAAAAATGGAGTAAAAATCAACATTACAGGGTCTTCTAGAAAGGACATGATGGTGGTAGCAAGACCCCCAAAATGTTGAAACCTATCTACCAAACTACAGACCATCATACGAGGGGGAAGTTCATGGTGAAGATCTTTATTCACTGTGTAAGTTCAGGGAGTAAAATGATGTGTAATGTATACAATATAGTTCGAGGGTATGGACTGCATTTAATTGTTCTGCAGTTTGTTTTAGTTAACAGTCTTTGTATTGTGTTTTAAAGACTAGGCATTGAAGTAATCTGTGGAAGGCAAATGGTATGGACTGCTTCAGTGATGACAACCACACCATGTCTATCTTGAGAAGTTCAGTTTCAGCTACTTTTCTAATGTTTTCTTGATGAGTGCCTCTCTGATCCCTTGCCAGTATATCATATTAACATAGTGCATAATATTGTTGTGTTGTTTGTAACAGAGTAAATTTTGATGATGTATTGAGCATGACATAGGGGGAATTACTTGTATCAGAATGTCATGAGAAACTGGTACTGAAAGCATTTTCCATGAGTGTAGTGTATTTAGAATTTAGAAGCAATAAACAATGTAGGTTTTGAAACACTTCAGACTGCGGCACTGTAACACATTGTGATACAAATTTCAGAGGACAAGTTACAGTGATTTATCAATAGCCATCCTGTCTCAGAATGGTTTACTGAGGTGCCATGTTGTTCATTTTGGTTTGCTCTAATTAGATATGTGAATGTTATATACTTGTTGAGAAAGGAACTGAGGAAGATGTTTGAACGGAATGCTGGATGAATAAAGCTGGATGGGTTAACAAGTTCCCCACCTCTTTTTCACTGCTAGGTAATACCCATTTGCAAAGACCGACCTTTCATGATACAAATGTTCAATGCCTCATAACCAGTGGCACTGCTGTTGCTTTCAGATGACAATATTTTAAAGACAGGAAGGTGTTGTCCAGTAATGCAGTGTTCATACTGAATTGCACAAATTTTGTCTTTAATATTAATGTCTGTACTTAAATCATGTTGGACAGACCTGTGCTTCTCACTGAGAGGATTCTGTTGAAACCTTAAAAGTGAAGGAAAAATAAAGTTTGAAGCTTCTTACATGCAAAGTGAGAGATGTCATGCTGTTTGTACACTGTGTTTATTGTGTTGTTCTTCAGAACTTTGTGTGTGTGTGTGTGTGTGTGTGTGTGTGTGGACTATCACTTTTGTGTTGGAGACATAATGTGTTTTTGTAGTATGCATGTTGTTGACGCTGCATGAAGTGCTGTAAGTTTGTGTTTGTTCATATTGTTCACTGGAGGCAGTGAACATTATTTCTGTTCCTGGTTTATGTTCTTATTGACACACGACAAGAATAAACTGTTGTTCCCGAGACAGCATGTTAAATGTGTCCTGCTCTTAGGAGTTCACAAACACATGTAACGTAAAGACACTTAATTGATCTTAAGAAGCATTTATTGCATTAAAGTCAAACTAAAGCTTGTCAATGACCATGTAATTGTTTATTATTCTGTCCAAGTTTTAAATCCTTTGACTTCCAAATGAATGATATCATTAAATATCTGCCTCCTTATGTGGCCTCAAGCAATGCTTTTTTTAAGCAAAAAGTTGTGGTTTTCCTGTAATTTTTAAAAAACAAAATTTCATCCTTACTGCATTTTCTTTCAATATTTCTTCAGATTTATTAACATTTTTGCTTTTGTGTTTTATAAATAAAAATGTTATTTTATGATGTGTTATTGTATACTGCCAGCAAAGATCCCTTATTTTAAATATGACATTTGATATTGCAGGGGACTTTGAATGATTATTTTTCATAGCACTACAAATTATGGCTTTGTATCTGTTTTTTTAAATACATTGAAACTTCTCATTTGAGAAGCCAGGTTGTTTCTTACCACTTGCTATAGTTTTTGAAATCAAACCAATAAACGTCTTCAGCATACACTCAAAATAACACAACCGAAATTGGTGATTAGGTAACCCAAGAAGCAGTGGAACATTGACAGGTAAAGTTTCTAAACTTTGTCCATTTTACAGAATGTGTTGTGACATGTTTTGTGATGCTCGTAAGTTACTTGTGCTGTGAGGGACTTGTAACAGAGTGGCATATAATGGCATGTTGTTTTGTTGTGTAATTACTGTGGATTGTTATGATAATCATTAAATAAATGCTTTATTTTGTTGCAAAATGTTGTTTGTCTGTGTAAGCTAGTCTAACCTGCAGAGCAAACCAGCACCAGACAGTAGACAAGTTTGAAACTATTTACACAAATATCTAATTAATTTTTTATGCATCCTATTTGTGAATTTTGAACTCCATAAGCTAGAAGCAAACAAAAACTGAAATTGTAAACAAGAATGGAATGCCAGTTGTTCATCAGCAGGCAAAGCATCAAGTCTTGTATACATTCAAAGCACTTTGAACTGGATAGAAGGAAGCTGGGTATAGCAGTTTTTAATTTTTTACATTCAATTGTGTAGTGTTTGAAGCTTTCACAGCAAATAAAATTCCTTTCTGGCAATCAGCAGCATCAGTGCTGAGTTAGAAAACCATTGCTTGAAAGACCTAGGATATACTTGTAAATCAACAAGTAATGATCACTTCATGCACTGACCTTGATGATCAAGGCAGAGCACATCTCCGCAACATAGGTTTTTAACTTACCATTGAAGTACCTTATCACCCAAGAAAATAGTAATAGTCCATTTCCATTACTGTTTTACCTTCATGTACCATATTTCCCAGAATACACAGTAACCCATTCACAGTCTTCAGTTTCCAGAAAAATACCTATCCAGAACATATTTAACTGTGTGTGTGTGTGTGGAATTATATTACCATCCCCCATTTGCAGATGATGAATTAGGAATAAAAATTCTCACATTCTCTAAATATGGTATTCTTCCCAATGAAATGACTGAAAAAAGTTTGTTGCTGTTGGGTAGTATACTCTTCATGGAATTGTGGAAAATGTCACTAGAAGCCATTCTCACACCAGCACTCCATTTGTTGCTTCAGGTTTCACATATATATTTCTGGTTACTCCTATTAGTTAACTTAGTCCACTCACATTCTATTTTACTGTTATAGTAATAGGCATGTGTGAAATTTGTGGTTCTAAGGGCCAGTGAGTATTAAGATTATGTACTGTGTATCTAAAAACTGTAGATCAACATTTTGGGAATACACCATGTAGTTTTATAGATGGGTGCCAATTTTTGGAGGAACATGCTGCCTTCATCATGAGAGTGTCTTCAGAATGAAGGCAGCAGGTTACAAAACTGAATGGCTATACAACTCGCAAAACTGTTGCCTTGACAGTCACTGTTGTGAGAACCTTGAGTCTGATGCTATGAAAATATTGCCAGATGTTTAACCTGACAAAGTAGGGTTCAGATTTAAAAATTGTACAGTTAAATGGTATTTTTAATTTGTGATGACAGTAATGTTAGGGGGATTAATTGAGTTTGAGGTGGGGCATGGCATGCGTGCATCTGGGTTGTGAAAAATGCATATACACAAACACATACCACATGCAGTTTTGAAATGGAAAACTTCCAGGTAATTAATAATGTTATTCCATAAATTGCAATTGCCCATGTAGCAACGACTGTACATGTTTGATGTCATAGGTGGTAGTATGCAAGTGTCTGCTTGAATTCTGTTAATTAAACTCCTTGACAAACACCAATTCCAGCATATCCGTAATGCTGTTCTTGAAAATAACGTGTGTCACACAGGCGAAACTCATGTAATGTGACACCATGTTTGAACAAACCACATGTACACCATCACTCAAAAACAACATGGAAGCTGCATATGAAGTTCTGGACATAGTAAGTTACAAATGGAGCCTATGATGGTGATACAAACCTGACCTTTTTTTCATAATTTTTTAGTATTGCACTGTGTCAAAAGTAATATAAATTAACAACTTTTCTGAAGAATATGCTGCAGTGTCTAACAAAACACTGATATTTTTTAATATTTGGTGACACAGTATAACATCTAAAAGGCCCTGTGCATTACATATGGCTATGAGAGTCTCAAGTCGCTTAAATGTAATTTTACTAATACTGAAGATCAGGTCTTCTGGAATGTTATGTCATGTCAACTGGTAAAAACTCACAGATATTTTGGAGGCATTACCCTCGTCCAAAACACTGGTACCTATTTGCTGATTAACACAGTGTAACATCCTATCAACAGTGTTGTGAGTACCTCACTTCTTACACTAGAAGTAGAGAAGTAGGTATTGGATTTTATTCTGAGAAGCAGATTTGCTGTATTTTTAGGGGAAAGGGAAGAAAAAGTAGTAACTTTCTGAAGAATTATAACTAGACTTCATGGAATAACGCTAATTGTGATGAATAATATACAGTTACTGGTCACATTTTTTCTGAGATCCAGAAGAAATAAGTTATTTAAATGCCTTTCACATGAATTTGACATGGAATTTTCTTTGTTCTTGTTTCTGTAAATATTGTTTATGCAATCATTCCTTAGGGTTGTGCTGTAGATGCAATGAACAACATAGAATACATTTAAGTTGTGGTCTTGTGAGTTATGAGACCATATAGTCTGGTAGGTAGGGTTACCATAGTTTGGAGGAATACAACTGATTTTGCTTGGTCAGAGTGACCACTGCTTCTACAAATATATTTCCATTATTACGTACGTCATTAGCTGAGTGGTTATAGAACCCAACGATTCAACATGACTACGACCAAAGCCTATCACTGTACACAAAGCATAATTATTATGATATATGATGTCATAATAGTGTTGTTGTGTGACTAGGAAAATAGTTGATGGGTTCTTTCAGTTCACTAATTATTTAACTGTGTCTTTTTTTTTAGTCAGGTTACAGTGGTACATAATACTCTCAGTGGAAGTGGCTTTACAAAATATCAAAGTTCCATATTCTTATAGTGAATAATGGTGTGTAGGAACCATGATTTTGTTGTCTGATTCCAATTCCATGATGAATAATAAATTTTGACATTGTTATTAAATGTGTTGAAAATGTCATGTATATTAGCTTTGCAGTCACTTAAGACAATCATCTACATTTCTGAAATATCTGACCATTTGAGATTTCTTACAAAATATTGATAATGTAACAGTTAACTATGTACTGCAGGAGAAATGCAAGAAAATAACAGAGATAGTGGGGGGGGGGGCCTCATAGCTAATCCTTCTTTCTGTACAGACAGTGCCTCATTAAAGAAAATCTAATATTGTACTTTACTAACATGCAAAGATTAAGAAATTGAAGTTTGAGGTGGTTGCCATGATGGGAAGTCCAGTACTATGTTGATTTAATTACTTAGTTTTTGAGTTGGGTTGCTGGTATGTGTATTATTTCTATCAAGTAAACCTAATTGTTTGCTTTGACTAAAGAATTTCTTGTAGTTAGTTCTTTAGTTCTATTTAATTTTTACATTGAATTTGTAGGAAAGTTGTAGTACCTGTTTCCAAATCATAACAACTTGTTTTGCTAGTGTGTATGGGTTTAGTTAATGAGGTAAGATCTTTCAGAATGGTTTCAAATGTACTGTGATTAAGTAAAAGTTTTTATAATTGGGGTTTTGTCACCATGTCAGAGTGGCAGATATTGCAAACATTTGGAGAAACTTGTTGCAGCCTTCTGTTCGGTTGAAGTGATGGAAACTGGTGTTGGTAGGTTGTGATTCTCCCATACTGTGTTTGGACCAGAATTGCATTGATTAGAGTGGATGTAACTCTGTTAGTCACATGTAAATTAATTACTACTTGAAGTTTGCCAGAAACTAAAACTAATGTTCCTGCCTTAAGGATGTGCCCATCACCCATTCAAGCAATCATTGCAACTAATTTTCCTGCTAACCACACTTTTTTATCACCTACAAGCTTCTGTTTTAAGAGCACATCGCATTGCGCTGATGTAATTATCTTCGGATCTTACCTTTATGTCAATAAAATTCTGTCTTGCATTTGAATTCCATGTAAATCACCAAAATTGATTTTGGTTTTCTTTTTATATTTGAGAGGTATGGACATTGCCTGAAAATTACTTTGTACATTTGTGATATGTTACAAATAACACTAGAAACAAGTAGTGAGATATATATGTAACATTATATGCATTTCCTTCACAGAACACATTATTGCCCAAACAACTAATGAAATCCCAAAAGGACCTAAGGACTAAACACATAAGTAATATATATAATTTACTGATGGGCTGTGTGCTATACAAATCTTGTTATTATCTTCATTAAATGAAATTACTGTTACATTGCCATAATAATGAGAGACATGATGAAATTAAGAACAAAATAAACTCAATAAATGTACCATCTTTCATTCCACAAGCTGATAAGCATCATATATATGTGTTTGTATGTGTGTGTGTGT
>Ga0136643_10002088_pt1 | contig 25452 bp, 13 predicted proteins | sample TergutLab28metaG_FD_96883 | JGI IMG/M metagenome (GOLD analysis project Ga0136643, IMG submission 96883) | Labiotermes labralis P1 segment gut microbial communities from Petit-Saut dam, French Guiana - Lab288 P1 (version 3) (version 3) | ecosystem: Host-associated > Arthropoda: Insects >... | reverse complement strand
CTTTCTCGGAACAACAAAATCAACACATCTGATACACAATGTTCTATGTAACAGCGAAAAAAACATATTATATATATATATATATATATATATATATATATATATATATATATATATATATACATTTAAAAATGAGCCGTTTCCAGTCGGTTCGACAGCAACAACACTTGATTGAAGTAGGATGTCGCATGTCTTTTAGAATTCTTTAGTATTTTGTAAATCCTTAGCAGGAGCACCCAGACTTACAGTGGGTGCATTGTAGTCACTTGCACCCCACTGGCTACGGGCCTGATTCGGGCCGAAACGTCGGACCATTCTCACGTGAGGTCGGGCCAAACCCATGACGCATAAATTAACTTCACAACAGTTCTGTCCAGAAAAATCCTATATATTTAGGGAAGTGGATTTTTGAATTCACATTTGTAACTTCAGTTTTACTTCGGTAATGTGGCGCATTTTTGACACCCTTTAAATATTTTTTTTCATTCATTGCCCTTTGTTCATAAAAAATGACATTCTGTGTAAACCAAAATTATCTTTAGCATACTGCTTACACAAATCTCAGAACAATTTCTAGGTTACATAATAAAAGATGCATATTATTATTGTTATTTTTATCAATGACATACCAAATTTAAAACTTAATATGGACCTTAAATATGATCGCAATTCACATAATTTATTCATTTTCAAAATATTTATATTTATGCTGTTGTACAAAAAAAAAAGTAATTTTCAAGTACCAGAATATAATCTTTGTAGAAATATAACAAGGGAAAATGAAGTAGGTTTAATTTAAAATTTTCACACTTATGTGAAAAATTGACCGAGATAGAACGTGTTGAAAGGCATATACACGTTTAAAGGTAAAGCGGTCCCATTACAGGCCTGAACAGGCCCAGAGGGTTCCAAGAAGTTAAGGTTCCCAGATTTCATGACAACGGCACAGGATGGTGGTGAAGTTGTAAGCCTTACGCACCGGCCGCCTTTACCCCCAGGAAATACTCCTGGCACTCATTTCTGTTAGAGGCTGGGTCGACCCCAGGGCCATAGTGTTAATGAAAAATCCACTGACACCAGCTGGAATCGAACCAGCGACTTTCCGATTTGTAGCACAGCACCTTAACCACTGTGCCACTGCGGTTCCCCTTCATATACACATATATTATAATATATTATACAGGAATTAATGTTATGTTATTATAAAACAATCCGTTTTGTCGAGTTTTCACGCGTTGGGGCTCTTTTGCAATTCAGGAATTGCGTTGTAATAGACAAGTGAAGATGATCAACTGAGAGAAATTTTTACGCGAAATAAATAATCCTTGCATTCAGAAACTAAACTTAACTTGATTCTAAAAATTCCAACATACAAGTAATCCAATTTGTTTTGAAGTGGAAAAGGCGTATTAATTATGCCAGGCCTTTATGTTGTTTCACAAATATTTCATACCATTCTGTCTTCATTTTTTTCCAGTCCCTGGCAAAACATGCATCCCATTCTTTACAAATTTTACACCTTATATAACGTATGATTATCCTTACTTTACATAGACGTTTCCTTGAAATTATGAAATCTATTAATGTTATAAAATGTACATTAACTTCATATTTTCATTAGAACGATGATTCAGTACGGTTGTGCCCACCGTGCCTTTATTAGCAACTCAGAACAATTATGCCAATATGTACAAATGAGAACACAGACATTCAATATGTACACAGATGTGAATTGTTCGCAGAAGAGACGGTTGCAAGAAATGACGTCATCAAACACGGTTGACAAACATTAGGAATATAATTGACCTAGTATTTTCTTGTGGCAAGTCTTGTCGACACATGGTTCGAGTTATATTATTTTGGGTTAGGAAGAGAGTCAAAGTATTTCCACCAAATTTATGGTACTTTTGTTTCATATTTTAGACATCTTGGAGGTCTGGTGTATGTAAGGTTTATTTAATTGCATGTTTTGTAATAATTGCCAGTGTCAGAAATGAAAGAGTTTAATGATGTATATTTTTGAAGCACCCAATTCAACCGCTCCATGTGTATGTTCGACGATGTAATAAATTTTCTTAATGACACAAATTTGCCATCTAATGTGCTTTATATTGAATAACATCTAACCTTTGCCTTCTCCTTCAACATTTCTTCTCCTCTCCCTATTAACAACGCAAAAATAATTAAAGGAAGAAAGTCTAATTTAACGACATCATTTCTGAATCGTCCTTTGCTCTTAATCATTTATATGTTTAATTGTACATATCTTGGTTGTATATATTTTTATATTTCTTGCTTCATGGGAAAGCAAAAAAGCTCTCACTAAAATATGAGCTTACAACACTGCCAAAAATTTTGCCTTGCCACTTAAATAAAGCTTGCGAAATAATGTATTTTCAGTTATCGGTTTCAATTGTTTGGGATATAAATGACTTTAAAGTACATGTTACCAATATTTGGCGACAGTGCATAAATAATATACATTATATATATCTATATATACACATCCATACATATTAAATTGGAAGGAACTAGAATTTAGCCTGAATACACGCTAAACGTGTAGATTGTAGGTTACAAAATCAAACTTCCATACCAGCTTATGAAGGCAAAGTTCCAGAAATATTCAAAATACATGAATAACTGTAATTATTTGTTTAAATTAAGTAGAAAGGCAGAATTTTTGCAGATGACCAAAGGAAGCATTTTCTATGATTATTTACTACTTAAGAGTTCCATTAACAACAGCGGCAGAGGCAATCCAATATGCGTTTTCATTTCTTAACAATTTTGCAAACTATTTTATTCAATGTACTGTTTTTGCAAGTAGATGTTTGGAAGTGAGGCAGGCAGCAAAGAGAATCTCTGTTTATAGCTAAAAGATAACAATGCGTATTAATTAGTTTTTAGGAAGTCTTTTCCTGTTTTTGTTGCAATCATGATTATTAATAAGGTAGTACATCACTGTTGATCAGAGAACAAACAGTTGGTAGCAGGAAACCTTGGAGAATACTGTGGAACGTGCAAGGCTGAAATAAGAAGAACAAAACGTCATTAAACAAAATTAAATAAGTAGTACGGCAGTTCTAATTTAGTTAAACTTATTTGGTCACTTGGTATGCTGCTGGCCAATGATGGCAGAAGAGAAGTCTGCACAGTCGAACGGCCAAAGGAAATGATCATTTTGCTTGAATATAAAAAATGAGACAAGGTTCGACCATCCGAATACCGGATATTGGAAACGTGAAATACTTCACCTTCAGTCTGTCTTAATTGAGCTCATCTTCACAAACATAAATATAAAAGCGAGAAAAGGCACAAAATAATGCTGGAATTAAAAGTGTAATAGGGAACAAAATTAAATCTTCATTGGCAAGTAAAATTAAATCCGTATTATTATTATTATTATTATTGTTGTTGTTATTGTTATCTCTTTCATTAAATAGTTAAATTTTAAACACTGTCAATTTCTTGAAATCCTTATTAGAATATAATTTGTCACATACCGCCTAAGACAAAAGTCTGTTTCTTGTTGAAGTATCTTTTATTTCTCATAAATTTCCAAAACTGCAAGATTTGAGGGTCTCAAAGCACCAAGATTCAAGTTTTCTAGGACGTCAAGCCTAGCATCGCTGAAGTTTTGGATCTTCGATTACATCACTCTTCTATAAATCGTCTCTATTTGGAATTTTTTGGACAAGAGTACTCTCGATTGTTTACTAATTAGATGGTGTTTGAATAACTCGCATATTATGTTCAAGACGATGATGTGACGTCTAATTTAAAGAAGTCAATAATTAATTCGGATAGACGAAACTCAACTCTGTATCATGCAATGCTTTTCAATTATCTAAAGACAGTTTAACAACCATCAAAAACACAACTTTATACAACCGCTAATTTTTAAAAACTGAAGAATTTAATAACTGTTTTCACTCATTTAATTTCAAATAATTTTAATCTTGTCATTTTTTAATCTTCAATTTTAAACTTGAGATCAAATTATATGTAAAGATCAGACTTGTAAAAAAACATGTAAGAAGCGAGATTTCCATACTGCACATGATCTGTATACTTCCTGGTTTGTTTCAAATATCAGCCTGAAGATGACTCAAAGAGGGTCGAAACACGTAGCTAGTTAACTTATTATTTTTATGAAGTGTTTTTGACGGTTGTTAATGTGCCTTCCTTTATTCCCAATACAAGGCGATGCATGAAGTTAAGGTTGTCAATTTTCTGTATAAAGCCCTCTGAAGCATGATATTTATCTGTATATATTTAAAAATTCAGCCCGATCTCACAGTAAGTATACTGCGTACGTATTTTAAAGACCAGCTTCTTAATGCTATGTAAGGAAATATGGACCGCTCTTTGATGCGAGAAACGTGAGAAGCTTACAAATGCAATATGTGGCAAGAGTCTGATTTTTGTGAAATTCATGCAGGACAATAAATTCGGCATGGACATAAATGTAGGTGATATCCCAGATATTTGTGTTCAAAAATGTTTACATAATATGTAATAATAATGAAATACTTAAATGCCAGCGACAAATGAGAATGCGCTAGTTCACACTGGGAGCATATATTTTCTCGTCTATTGGAGGGCACATCCTCCAAGTTCGGAAAAATTCTTTCTGCGGAAATCGTAAGGAAGACGTTTTTTTAAAGACAAAAGAACAAGTCGCCCGTCTATGCAGAGCTGCAACCCCGCATAAACAATGACACGTATTTGAGTGTTACTTTTCCAAGGGCGTGAGAATTGTTTTGTGACCACACATGACAGTTTTATTACGGACAAAATCGCAATTGAATTGCACTTCTTCCGTCTATAGGACCTAATGACACAAAGGACGATTAAGTCAGGTGCAAAATTCCAGCCTCTGAGAAAGTGGCCAAATCCGAGATTTTGTACTCGCTGCACGTGGCATGCAGAGTTCTCCACCTTCTCGTTTGCAGCTCATCCAGACCTCTTGCATTTCTTTACGATTTGGCATTTGGACTATAATCTATCATCTGCACAGCGTTGACTTTTCCATCGACAACTTTACTAAACTCGGTGCAGCTGCAATGCGAACGCCGGAAAGTGGAATGATATCTCGCAGTGCTCGGCAAACTTGAGTAACCATTGTATGAAACATTGTAACTTCGGGTAATGCAAGCAGTACCTTTTATATTTACGACGTAGCTATTGTAGTAACCATAGGTAAAAGATGCGTATAAGCATGTGATTTTAAGTAAAGGACACAGAGATCTTCCCGATGATGTTGTAACACCGAAGCATGTAAGAGCAACACAGTAAACTTACGTAACGAATTAATATGGTGCATTTTGTTGGTGCAATTAAAGAGGCGTTTGATTAAACTCTCTTCGGTTTGTTATATTCTACAGATCGAAAGGAGTCGCTGTTATTCCGCCACAGCTTGCATTGCAGTACGGTCATAAAAACCATACACTTAAACCATAAGCATACTCTGTTACCACATACATAATTGGCATTTTAACTATTTAAAGACGAAGCCCAGACTGCTTTATTTAAAGACCCAGTCCGTACCGCACAGTAAACACTGTGCATCTCGGTTATAAAAACCAACCAGTTTATGGTGTAAGTGGCACAAGTTGCCGTTTGTTTTCAGATAAATACAAAACATATAAATACAGTGTGGACACAGCGTATAATTGTTGAATGTTAAACCTGTTTGTGCATCACGTAACAAGTAGGCTTTAAAAGGTTAAAGTAGCGGATACACAGTGACAAGAACACCTACTGAACTACTCGTACTGTACAATATGCCGCTTTTATTTGTCCACATTACGAAATTACAGTCGTGAATGACGGGGTGTTTTGCTAAACTCCAATGACTAACGGCCTGCCTGACTGAGTCGAGTGGCAAGATAGGCGTAGAAGTGAAAGAGATAAGCCTGAAATTTATTTACATCATGCGCCATTCAGTGCTGGAAACAAACTTTATCAAGCCACGTAGCGCATAATTGACTCCATTAACTGTACGCTCCCTTCTCAGAAGTGCAAGTACGAGAATTTGCTAACACTCATCGTACAATAACTATTGGCAATTGAATCCATGTTGATAGAAACATTATTCGCAAATACCTAGGAAACCATCTTCTACAGTTATGTCCATACCTCATTAATCGCCATGCAAAACCACCGTTCTTTAAGGGTTAATATATGACCTAAATGTAACACTGACTTTATTGCTTTTCTGCGGTCCAGCTTCTACACATTATTAGACCTAATACTGAACAGCCTACTGACCCTAAACCAAGGACGAAATATGAAATAGGCTTCCCAAACATGATGCTAGGTCATTCAACAATGCAGAGAAATATTAAGAATCACCATTAAAAACATACAAATATTTGACGATTCTTTAAGCACGAGTATCTTGTCCTCCCTTCTCCTGTCTAAAAAATATAAATTAAACTTCTTTACTGTAAAGGCATTTTAATAATGTTATTATACCATCAATGTCTCGGATGCTTGTGAGTGCGGTAATGAACCTTCGGGTCCCGTGAAATGCGGAGAATTTCTCGACTAGCCGCAAACCAGCTAGCTGCTCAAGAAGGACTCTGCACCATGGAGTAAGTAAGTAAGCAAGTACCATCAATGTCTTCAGGCTTCCTAAGTAAAATTTTGTACATCTGTTCAAATTCTTTTATATATATATGCCTTGTCCATGTAATTTCCTTCATATGATCGCCATAATACCTACTGGATATGGTCAGCTCTAAACCATACTTGGATAAAATTTCTTTTGCAATCACATATGCGAAATTTGTAATGCACTTTTGAAAACAGTAACTACTACGCAGATTGATTTCTTCAATCTTTACAGAAACACGAATAAATAAATGTAAAATACGACTGGCACTGAAGAGCTGTCTAGGTTTATATGTTGGAGATTTTGTGAAAGAGACTTAACTGTCGAAACGTAGATTCTTTAAAAGTCTGAAGGATACATAAATTAAAGTGCCAAGTGTCGAGTCAAATTTACGTTCATGAGAAAAAATTTCAAGCGAAATATCTCTATTTTATGCCAGAGTTAATTTTATTTTTATGCTTCATTATATAAATTCTTATTTTGGAGGGTATATGGAAGTGCCATAAGTTATTAGGCAAGTATTAATCTATTTTGCGAAGACTGAAGTGAGGTTTTGTGTAGGCTATATGTTACAAGCTTCACATAAGCACTCGTTAACAATAGTGGCCTCACATTTTCACTCACACATACATACACAACATCTAAGAACCATAATACTAAATAGAATCTATATAAACACACAAACTGAATTAAGTAGGCTTATTTTTGGCTACTGCGGCAGATTATAAATGTAAAGAGTTTAGTGCTGTGAGTTCCGAAACATTGAGAATCAGTAAAACAGCCTAGTAATTATATACATATTTTCCCATATGTCAAAAGAACAAAAGTATTATATATATATATTTAAATGTGACTGACGAAATGTATTCATTTGAATAAGTATGAAGAAATATTCTTACAACTAGGAATGTTTGTAAAGGTTTCTAGGAGAACTTACCTTTCTAGTGATATGTACAAGTTGTAGTTGTTTCTGCACAGTGGAACTACACACAAAGCGCTGGGTCCAGTGTCCTTTAATTGAAATTGTCTCTACATTGTCATACAACTGAAAACGTGTTCAGTTTCGAAGCACTTATTAAATTTATTTTCTTGATATAATCTATATCCGTTGTCATCACTGAAACACTTTGACCTTAATGACTATAAACATTATATTTAACGCGAAATGTAATGTTTTAACGTTCTTCTTCACGTGCCAGTAGTTCTAGTTGCAATGTAAGAGCAACTTAAAAAGTTTCACATTTATACCGAATTCTCAAAATTCTTTTCCCACTTTATACAGGGCCAATTCTTCAAGAAACATAAAAATTTTCCAGCGACATTTACATATTAATTCTCTTCACTTACTGAATATAGAATGAATTTTCTAGTTACTTTACACAACATATAATCTGTTAAAAAATCTGCACAATTCTGCAACGCGTGCCTTTTACTACGTTGTTTCCTCATGAGATATGTGTACCCTATTGTCTTTTAAAATCACGATAAATTCTTATGATTAAAAATTCTACTTTATATTACATTTTCACCTCTGTCAGATAAGAAAGACTACAATTCTTAATTAATATTATAACATAAACTTAAAAAATTATGCCCATCTAACGGGAGATTATTAAAATAATCCTCAGTTACTTAATAATTGTATTTTTTTATGTATTTATGTGGGACCTACTCTTTAGATTATATCTCTCGAAAAGGACGTAGGCCTTAAATATATTTGCACCGTTTTAAAGATATGTTTGGTTAATTTCCTGTTCATTTGAATATTTTCTGATCTCGTTAATTTAAATACTGAGATATGTTTTAAATTTAATTGGTGTAGCTTGGTACAGAATAGTGCAAAATATTAATTTTTAAGGGTGCAGGGTTTCAAAACGCTATATCTTATAATTAAATATTTCGAAGGACAAAGATTTCCAAATAGCCTAATTTTTAAATTTATTTGTAAAAGCCAAGCTTAGTATTATTCAGAATTAGCAATGGTTTATCTTGTTGTATATGAAGATTATTAGGCACTAACTATTTATTGTTTAGAAGACATTCTTTGTAATAAATATCAACTAATTATAATAAGGCATTATAGGAAAAGATATTTCTAGAAAATTAAAAGTTTATAATATTTATTTTCAGATATGCAGTAGCGTCTGGATATCTCACGTCTGAGATCATTTAGATCCAAAATCATTTAATTAGGAGCTTATCTATTTCGAATCTTTAGTTATAATGGGAAACACCTTTTTGGGTTTCAACAAACTTCCCTGCTTGAATAGTATGCCATTTTTGCACTCACACCACATGATATTTAATACTGCTTATGTTCGTGTTCTTCAGACAGTGATAGTGAAATGACATGCAGAGAAAGGAATCAGCTTTCCTTCAGTCAACTTCGTGATGTCTGATTGGATATCTTTCATGTGTGGCATATCTCTCCAAATACAAGCAAATAGCATTCATGAATGTATTACTTTAAGTCACAGGATTTTACATTTATATTTCTAACAAACTGTGATTGTAGCCGATTTTGAACAAGCAAGGATCTACGTTCGTATAACAGAAGCCAATAAGATGCACTATGTTGACTGTCTGCTAGCAGACAGTCAACATAAATAGTATAACAAATACCAGTGGTTGTGAATTTAGTATCAAGATTACTGATGATGGACAGTTAGTCTGTCCGAAACATATAGAGTTTTATATCAAAATGAAGTTGAGAAATAGTGCATCTTGTTGGCTTCTATTACACGATTATATCACGATGCACGGTCCTCAGAATGTCAAACAAGAATCTGCGACGTAAAACGTGTCGCGTGTGCTGTGTTTACCGGGAATATTCACATTATTAACAAAACTGTACTTAAAATAAAACAAGGGTCTTAAAGTTTACGTTTATCTTCACATTCGTTTCTTCACTTTCAAGTATATTCGTAAGGAAAAATTGCCTTGTGAAACAATTAACGCGAGATAGAAAATTGTAAGCAATACAGATTCGTGTAATGTAACACGCGGAATTTTGATTTAAGCAACCATATTGGATAACAACAAATTATTAAATTTTGAAGAGATAGCTCTCCCACTAACCGACATACCATGCAGACGTATGTGCGGGCCTGATAGTAACGTGACGCATTCTTGAACTTCGAAACTAGGTGATGGCTAGTGTTAGGTTCTCACTATTTCACCCTTGCAAAGTGTTACCTGTACCATAGTAAAGAGGGTGGATAAGCTCCAGAGTCGGTATGGCATTTGTAGGGGGAGGGTAATTTCAGTTCAGTTTGAAATTGAACATATGTCGTTCAGTTTTGGTACATTTACTGAGTACAATCTGCCTGTTCACTAAATGTAAAATTCATGAAGACGCATTTCCCTTTACGAAGTACGTTAACACGAGTTACTCTTATTTGCAAAAGTCAAATTCGGCTTTTTTTTTTAAATATAAACATTTGCTTTTCTGTAGGTATCTAATTCCGGTAAATTTTCATTACAAACTTTTTGTGTGTACAACAACGTAATGTGTGTTATGACAAGAAATTTGGCGACAGACGGAACAGACCTTAAGCAAGTACAACAAAAATGTGAGAACAGACTTACGGGGTGGGATGTTTCTGCATTTTTGAAAAAAGAAACTGCCCACGGAAATAGGAAACATCAGGGTTGTTACGTAACGATTAGAAGGCGCGCCAATGCTTTATCAAAATTGAAAGTAAGTATTACTTTCTGTTTGTTCCTTACAACAATTAACTGTAATCAAGGTCTATGGGCAAGAACCTTGATGATATAAATGATTATTTATTCAATTTATGTCAGTTCACTTATGCCAATATATTTCTAGCACTACTGTTTAAATTGTATACAGAGGTGCATAATACCAAAATATTTTATGTTTCTTATTTATATTGGACCGTGCATCATTGTGATAGTTGAAGAATAAAAGACCAACTTGATGTCACTTGCTATTTTATTTCACTTCTTATGTGCTCAACATGTTTCGGGCATTAATATGTCCATCATCAGGAGCTTGTGAAAATTCTGTTGAATCACCACATTGGTCGTATTGTTCTTGGTTCGATGTGTGTTAGAGATTTCGTGTGGTTGGTTTGGAGTGGTATACGTGTTGCAGGCTTCAGCCTGCAACACGGATACTACTCAAATACTCAAACCCAGCCGAACCAAATCTCCAACACACATCGAACCAAGAATAATACGACCAATGTGGTGATTCAACAGAATAGTCGCAAGCTCCTGATGATGGACATATTAATGTCCGAAACATGTTGAGCACATAAGAAGTGAAATAAAATAGCAAGTGACATCAAGTTGGCCTTTTATTCTTCAAATACCAAAATATTTTATCGCCAGTAAAAAGTCTCATTTCTGATAAATTGTAATTCTAAGCTACATGTTCACTATCCACAAAAGAAAACACTCATGTAAATCTACGAATGTGTTTAAAATACAGTGTAAATTTATAAAACGCATGTTAAAATTTGCAACGTTAGAAAGTTTTGTTAACATAGAAGACACTGTAAAGTTTTTAATGCATGAAACGAGATCTGTTGACAATGGATGTGACCGCATCTAATGCAATATTCAAAGGATGTTGCTAAGTGTCTTGCAGTTAATTTGTAGACTAAGCATCATTTTTGATTATATGATCTAAGTAACAGCAATTATACAGACACGGTATGAAACGACAAATTTCAGACTCTAGTAAAAAATGCAAATTGCTTAGGACTAAAGAAATTAATGTGTGTTCAACCAAGACACATAGGCCATAAATTTGAAGAGCTCATTTTCAAGGCACAGGCTTTTTGGTATCACATAGACAAAGGAGGAATTATGCCAATTGGCTCGCAATTTAACGAACATAATTCATTGAAATTTTTCGCCAGAAATAAAAATCCGTAATCAATAAATTTACAGCTAAGATATGGAGATATGAAGAGTTACTTTTAAATAATGTGGATATGTTCTTCTGTGTGTACGTAATGTTACGGGATTTTTGAATCAATATAATGAGTGGCTGAGGGTTTCTATAAAAATTAATAAATGTGCGTATGGATTCAGTGTGGCATTCTTGCGACACTTTTCTTCGCCTGTCGTCTATCCAAACCTGTATTTATTAATTACTGGAATTTGAACTAAATGCAATTAACAATTACTTGAACCCTTTAAAAGCCGAGTTAAATCCCATCTGCCATTTACTGGCATTATTAGGAGCTCACCATATTTTCCACGTTAGCAGGATAAGGGTTAATACTTATGCATAATATGTAGCTCTTATAGTCAATACGAAATGAGTACAAAGACATCCATTCCCTTATAACAACCCGCAACTTAGCTCGCTTTACTGCCTGCTGAAAGTTGCTGGAATGAAGTTTGGCATGACATCAGTTGCGTTACTGCAAGTTCCTCTATATATATATATGTCATGCCGAATTATTTTACTCATCGTCCCATTTCCGTTTTCGTTACTGACGTTAAATTGCCACCGTACAATTTAATTGTTTGTGTTTATATCTGACGTCCGTACACACTTTATATTATAAAAAATTAATTTTATAATGTCAAAATAAATGGCTTTGTATTATGGTTATGAGGACTAATTACTACGAAAACAAAACACTCCGTAGGCTTCAAAAACACGACAGCATTCCTGTGCTCACGTAGAATTAGTTTTGAACAGAACATAATTGCACAGAGATCACTTAGTGTACATTTACAAAAAATACAATCTACACATCACATGTTACGAGGGTCACGTCTTGGACATCTCTGATTATATGACAGGTTGTTTTTTCAAGTTGTACATTTAAAACCTAATTATAAAATAACTGGATCTAGATTGAATGTGCTGTCTTTAGGAAATAACGGGAATATACATTAATCAGTTAGGAAAACGCAATGCGTACTTTTATTACACTGTTTTCATTCACGAATGCTATTATACTCTGTTTTAGTAGACTTTTAATGAATGAAGATGGTATTTCGGCCTTAAATTTAGTTCAAAGATGAGATTGCATTTCTCACGTCTGCAAGTTTTATGAGATTGGGGAAATATGTGTTTCTTATTGTATCATGCATTTTAGATAATATCAGAACACTATGTAATATGTCATTTTAGATAATATCAGAATACTATGTAATATGTCATTTTCTTGGATCAGAATTACGTCATTTTTATTTTGTTTAATATGTTATTTCATTCGATGAGATTCTTTTTTTCACTTTTTCATAGTGAATGGACAGGGTGACCTTAGAATGCCATTTATACTTTTGATTAAATTACCGATCGCGTAATATTTGAAATGCTGTGAATCGTAAAGGAGAAATTGGTTTCTGTGTTCCGAAACATCCGAAAAGTGTATATTTGGCTTAGTGCGCTCTTTCTACTCCACCGTTTTATGATTGATTCTAGATTCTTATGCAAGTACTTTGGCCTGTAGAAGCGCAAGCAAAGTAATTGAGGGAACGGTGGGATCTGTTCTGACGTATAACCAACGCAAGCTTATCAACCTAGCCATCCTCCAGCTGACTATAATTTAGCGTAACGCGGTATTTTCACGTAATTATTTATCTACATTTTTACCATTTTAAAAATAGTGCTCGAAAGATCAACCAATATATTGTCAAACAGGACATTCTAGAAGTCACACACTATTCTCTAACAGGAGACAATACGTGATATTTTGGTTGCATCTTCTTCCTTTCGTAGCTTCCATCGAGCTTGAACTGTCTTAATGACGGTTAGATGCACGTGGCCATGTCCTGCAAAGTCTGTACTACACCCATCCACGGTGTCCCCACAGAAGAATTATCTTCACCATGAGACAGGAGGCCACGGGTATGATTAGTGAGCTTATCACCGTCCTGGCCAGCGGGGTGATATCTCCTCTTGCTCCGGAACTGCTGCTGGGACAGTTCTCCGGCTGATCCTGAGGATTGGCTGCAGTCACAAGAAAAAGTGTTTTAGGAGAGAGATTAGGTATATAGCAGCATTGATTTCGTGTATACATTCCTTCTCCCGCGACCTTTTCAGAACTAAAATAATTTTCATGAATGTGAAAATATGTTGACACTGCAAAATCTTCATATTCCAGACTCTTAATATTTTTCGTGAATAATACCAACATGACTGTCAAGTAAGCTTCTGAGGTTGTGAGAAGCGTTACTACAGTTGAATGAAGGGCTGACGGCTGTGTGATGTTAAATCTTTATGAAATGTTCACCTTCTTACAGTCATTTTGTATAAATGTAATATAACACAGAAATGAGTAAAACCTTTCTTTACTCTTTGATTTCGTAATGCCATCTCTTCGAGTATTGGAAACGGATGGTAATATAACACACTTCACTAAAAAGTACCCGAACTGGTAAGAAATCCCATCCTCCACTATTTGACACCATCCGCCTTCAGTTCTTAGATAATATTTAACGAAAACGAACATAAAAGTTGATGCAGAGGTAGACCTTGAACACTTCTACAGATAGCATGAGATTATTGTGCATTAATCACTATAACGTGGGAGATTATATACGACAGTTCTTTGCGGGAAAAGAAAGCGTGAAAGAAAAATGTGTAAGATTCTTTGATTGGGGAACCAAGGTGAGGATGAGAGAACACTAAGATTTGTGTTATACAGGGTCATGGTTCAGGCGGTTAATCGCCTCCCTCTCACGGTTGATGCCCAGGTTCCATCCCAGGCGAATCTATAATGGATTTGCAGTGGACAAAATGGCACTGGGACAAGGTTTTCTCCGAGTACTTCAATTTTTCCTTGTCTGTATCATTAAAGTCAGTGTGGCTAAAGTCTATGAACTTAATATCTGACAGCATCATTAAGTAACGTGCTTAAGAAGGGAATATTAAGGAAAGAAGAAAAATAGATTTTTCTGGATCAGGATTGCGCACTGTGGTGTATTAATGATTTGTGGTTTGACACACTTTTTGTGTGAATATAATGAGACAAATCAAAGGATTTCTTAACAATTATTTTTGTGATCGAAGATCTGACGTGCTAAAGCAGCTATTGGTGTTTCCTTTTCGTAATCAAATACACAGCTTCTTTCTCAAACTATAGCGATAGATATTTGGATTTAATTGGGGCCATTTTAAAGAAACTATAATTATTATTAGCGATATTGAATCTTTTCGGATGCGTGACAAGTTTCGTCTATTGCAAGACCCCTGCAATCTGCAGACAGAACACGCTAAATGGTAGATATCCATGCCAAAGGCGGGTTTTGGACTGATAAACTCAGTTTGTCTACCACCTAACAATACGCTAACCTTAATAGGCATTGACACATGGGAGGTATCTGGTCCTGAGGAAAAGCACCTTCTGGTCTGGTTAGTGGAGAATGTTTGGACAATTATGTATTTATACAGTTGCATGATTAGTCCATTAAATCAAGAACGCTATAGCCCTTAATAAAATAAGATATGTAGCAGATTTCAATGTTGTGCTATGGGAATGTAACATCTGGAACACATGCCTGTATCCAGACATCTCCTAAGGCTTCTATGTTCTCGAGTCTTGGTACAAAAAGCTTGAGGAATATTTTCAGGGAAAGAAATGTACTGTGGGTTGTTTGACCGTGAATCTTCCTCATGAGATAATGTGAAATCCCAACTTGTTGCAACGAGGTAATTTTATTGATATATTCTTAGCTCGACATGTTTCGGGTACATACGCCCATCATCAGGAGCATTAGATGTTGAGTTGCAGCATATGGTTTTCTGCACCGAGTTTGTGTATAGATGGTGGTCTTGAGAGCTGCTGCGTAGGTCGTGTGTATGGTGCGGACGGTGCCGTGCATCAAGTTGGCATTTCACATTGTTTCACATGTACTGTATACGTATTGTACTATGTAACATTATATTCGAATAGAATAACGGAATCCTGTCAGTTGTGTATATTATTTCGGGTCATTCATGCAGATGTTAATGTAAGTACTCTTCCTTTTTCAGATTTATCCCTCACTTGACAAAAGATATTACGCTCCCTGTTAGTTGAGTCATGATAAATTCCACACGCAAACGTAACTTCTTTTCCTACGCAAGTTCTGCAGTTGAAGTTTCTTGTTTGTAGTGCCGGTCAATGAATAATGTGCGCAGGAACGAATAAAATGGATTTAAACAGTCAGTGATCGTTTTCAGTACAGTCTCCAGCCTCGATTTATTAGTTTAAAATTGGCTAAATATCGTTGGATGAAATTGACCGTCAGCACATCGATAATAATTCAACACAAATTGTACAATAAACTACAAAATAATTCATAAACCCCTTAAACTTTCAAAGGTGAGTTCCAAATTAGCATTAATTTAAAAAGTGGACCATTTTCCAGCCACTTTTCATATAAAAGTTTATTTCCACCAACGATTTACATAGTTTGGGGCTACTTTGCCTTTGATTCATATTCTACATAACCGCAGTCCAAGGGGTATAGAAAGTAAAGCTAACACCGAATTATGAGAGAGTAGAAATTAATACCAAGACATCAAAAGAACATAGTTATTTACTAATGCCGATATGGGCACCTACAATAACTCATAAATATCCGCAGATCACGACCTGAGAGCATTTGGAATGGGATTAAAATTTTAAACAAAGTTCCGTAATGAAAAGGACGCAAAACCATAAAAGTAAGAGAACCCAAAAACAAAATTGAAGCCACACGAGACATTTTCCTCCATTTCTCTTCTCAATAAAGGCAAGGGAAATCTTGAAGTTCATCAGAACTAAAAATATATACATGTGCAGTTACTTAGATTTTCAATGTTAATCGTAGAGGTTTTAAAAAACAAGTCAGAAAAACTTAAGTTCTCAGTGTTTAGAAGATGATGAAACTGAACAGAAAGCAAATGTTCTCTTTAAAATGAAAGAGAAAAATAGGGGAATTATTAATTGTCTGATCTCGGCTAAATCCTATTAATTAAAAAATAGAAAAGACACACACAAGTATAAATATACGTGATCGTTCGTACATAAATCGAAGCTGTCAAAATGTGTCGCAACGGGAAGGTTAAGTACTTTAAACGTATCCGGAGTATGTTATAGTTCCTCCGTTATTCACGTAAAGGAGAATGAAATTGCCAGTTGCCAAGAAACAAGGAAGTACTACATGGAACATGCGCATTAACTTCACGCAAGGATTTAACTTTGCCAGAAAGTTCTACTTGTGCTGTGATAGCTCCTCTAGTAACTACAACATATCCCCCGGAAGACTTCCGGTCGGATTAAGCAACACTTTTTAATATACTAAACAAAAGCTTCACTTTCGTTCAAAAACTCGAAGATAAACTTTGTGAATGAAATGCCTATACCTTCTTCATTTCTCGTCTGATAACTAAGCGAAGGGTTTTCTCGATCAGAGCGCGAGATGCATCTCCCACTCCTTTACTGCTTGGACAACGGATAATTCTACACGAGAAAGCGGCATAACGGCACAGTGAATAGCACCGAAAATTTGTGATTAACATCCTTTCCCATTTTCGATAATTTTAATTTCGGTCATTGGGAATAAACAAAATGAAAGAAAATTCGCTCACGAGCTCTCCGGTGTGCCATTCATTGTTAGAAAATTAGGCGAAAATTACAAACGAAATGGTTCTGAAACGTTTAGTATTTTTTTTTACATGCTGCCTCTCAAATGTGGTAAAACGCTTCTCAAACGACAAAGAGTGTTGTTAGTTGTTGGACGTTCAAGTGACCGTGCATCGTGATAAATTCTTATAATAAAACCAGCTAGGCGCACTAATTTCTCAAATTTATTTTTGGAATAAATTTCTACATATTTCGGACAGATCCTCTGTCCATCACCAGAAGTTTTTCACTGTACACACAGCAATGGTATATGTCATACAGGTTTGCTGACAGCTAGTTAGCAGGACCGGGACGATCCTGTGATACCGCACGAGAACTGGGGCTCTACAGCCGAGGGTGCTCTACATTTTTCGTGACAAACAATGGAATTCATACCACTGCACGGAAGTCTGTAGCCAAACGTTCGTCCTCTACGAACGAAAATTTGCCAATCGGTACGACAACTAGAGCGTACCGATGAACTCATTTCTGTCCAACAGTGGGCGCATATAAGAAGCGTCTGAGTTTGTGTTCATTATCCACGAGTCTCATGTGCCCACGGATAATCCTCGCGCTATTCGCGAAACTGGGCATTAATTCCAGTTCAACACCAACGTTTGGGCTGTTATCTTTGGAACAATTGTCGTGGGTCCCTGTATGCAATCTGATAGGTTAAATGTTTAAAGATATAGTAATTACTTTGAAAGCTGTTTAATGGTGTACTTAAAATGCATCTCTAGTTATTTGGCATGGGATGTGGTTTCAGGTGGGCGAAGCACGGGAACAAATAGGGAATATATCCGGCATAGGTTGAAAGCGACATATTCTATACTAACTGGGAGGGGGCCCTGGTTTGATAATTTGATGCCTTATGCTATTTGCCTGTGACGTGCATCACGAAAACTAAACGTCTCGAGTCATGTACTGTGTAAAGCTTCCGACTTGGTTTTTATTAACGAAGTATTATATTATGTAGACATTGTGCGCGAATTTCTTTCACTCTGTGTATTTCTAAATAAGAAATTTAGGTAAAATATACACTCGGAAAGCCTATCAACGAAAAGAGGTTTTGTTCATTTTTGTAGAGAACCAATATGTTAGGCTCAGTCAATAAAGAATGGAATCTTGAGTTGTGTCGCAGAAAAGTCGATGGAGGAATTCCGGCTGTCAAAATGGCAAGTTCTAAGAAACAGGATCTGCTGTAGTAGTCTAAAGGATCAGCTCTTGAATTATAACAAAAGACTTCCGTTTGATACCCTCATATCCGGGCCGTGGCGCACAAAATATGAACGCCAACCGGAGTGACAAGTCTGACATATAGTGAAGGGAAAGGGAAATAATAAAATTCATTTACATACAGTGCTGTATAATGTGGTGCCACATTGAACCAGTAAGCCTGAATGAGATGAACAGAAATTTCAGACAGCTGATGGATGAATTCTGAGAAAAGAAATGTGACGGAGAAACAAGAAGTGACAGGATACGAAATGAAATAAAATACAGACCGGGAAAATTAAGTTAAACTTATTGGATGGATATAGTAGGATAAATTTAAACGCATTTCTTCTGCGCGAGTTATATAAAACCATCGGTATCTTCAGAATTAGTTCCAAGAGAAAATTGAACCATAAGTTGAAGGGAACGTCCTCTGTTGGCATACGGTACAGGCCGTAACATATTACGTTCTTTTCTTATTGATGAATACATCGTGTACCTTTGCGAAATTTAAGTCGTTATGATTTAGCAGTTTATTTAAGCATTATAACATAATTAAAACAACCACTTTTTATAACATGAAATTGTTGGAATCCGTAAACAACTTTTTCCAGAATACCTCTGAATTTTGAATGCAGGTAGTAGTTTTTCGTCTGTACAGCACTAAACACAGACCTGTCTTTCGTGGAGGCCCAGTTTATTCTTACGGTCATGTAAAAATCAATACTTAACCCTAAGTCAAGAACGTGGTGTGAGGGTATTCGAGTTCTAGCTGGTTTTTTTTTTCGATTATCTGGAATTTTTAAAAATAAATTGGCATAACTTAGCTAGGTGGTTTCTAAACCCACAAGTGAATTCATAATGGGTGACGGATAGTGCCTTCGCTAATAAAGTAACTTCTTGGGCTTAGTGCAGACAATCTGACATGAAAGCAATGTTATACTTGTAGCATTTAAGAACCTGACTACATTAGACAAAGACAGAAGAGCACAGGCACCGAATTAATGCCCTATCAAATGAAAACGACACAGAATCACCATAGCGGTCTAATGTGTCTGAAGAAATAAGTACTTTAAACTGACCAACACTTTCATCAATTCGCAGAATAAATAACCAGAAAATTAAGGACTGTATTCCGAAAGAAGATTCTTATCATTTTACGGAAGCAATCTTGTGTGAATTGTAATACTGTTCTGCTCGTATGTACTTGTACTTTTCCGGAATGACAGGGTTGGGAGCATAGTTATGAAAAAGACGTATCAAGAAAACATCTGGCCAAGGATCGGACTCAGTGTCGGGTTATTTTGAAAAAGCAACTGAATGCTTGGGTACTATAAAAGGCGAGATATTCATTACTTATCTGAGCGGCTGTCAGATTTACAAGGACTCTCTTTTACGGAGTTAGATAATATGAACAAGAAAGTTATAATTAAAGATTGACTTAATTTTCCAGTTATTCTCAATGTATTTGCAAGTTCATTTGTATTGTTTATTCTGCTTATTATAATGGGTAACTAAGCAGTTTAATCAACTCCAATATTAACAGTGGTATATCGTACATTAACATGTGTGTGTGTGTGTGTGTGTGTGTGTGAGACAGCACATCCATTAGTTCGGAATGAACTTTCGTTTAAATCACACAAACAGCAGAGCAAAGCTATTCACAGAAATAGCACAAGCGAACGGCTTAATACTGAAGCAATATATCGATAATCGATACTGGGGATATGTAATTCCCTCTTACTGTGCAGCAACTGGCAATGGTTTGGTATACACTTGTGCAGTTGGTTTATACTCAGGATTGTCCACGCAAACCAACGTAAAAACGTTATGTGAAAAGGTACTTCTGATTATACGATCTGATAGTTCATGGTGAAGCTTCGAAAAACGATTTAGAATTAAAGGGTGATACGATTTACAAAAAAAATCAGCGTACTTGGCTTTCATGAATAAATTTCTTTCCAATAAAAATTCAGAATCTGTAAGCCGACTGATTACGTAGATATTTCGGCTCACAGAGAAAAGTTTACTCGCATACAATTACTTGTCCAGCTATTACTGTGCGTGTTCGGTCTAAATACAAGCACGCTGGAGCACACGCACGCAAGCAAACACGCAAGCAAACACATTATTGAATACAATTTCGGGGTTACACACAGGAAGGTTTTATACCATAATGAGCAAAAGGCAACATTAAAGCAGATCACAACATTCGACAAATAATTATAGAATATGAACGAAATTTACCAGGAAGAATAAAAGAAATTAAGAGGTGTCGTGTAATAATGACGTCCAATAATGAAGCACAATTTCTACATTTTTTATTTTATGAAACTAAATATCATATTATTCATACCGAGCATGTTTTTGCTTTAAATAAATTAACCAAAAATACACTGATTAAAATAAAACAAAGCACAATTCAAAACATTTAAACAAATCATTTATGATATATATTGTATAATATTTTACTTAGTGCATTTTGTTGGTTAATACACTTTGTACTGCCAGTAGCTCAAGTGTTATGTGAACAAAGTTTGTATGTGAACTTATCAGGACAACAACAGCGGACAATTCATGGGGCTATGAAGGAAAATAATTAAATCTTTCTTTCGAATTCTATTCTGAAATATATGAAGCTGTTTTCTGCTCCCTAATTCAGTCAACATAATTATTATGTGCGAGGAAGTTCCAAAAAAAAATAACAGCACGTCTCATGCGAAATTGCTAAAGGACAGAGCAGATGGTTAGTTTTGTCATACGAACACGAGGACACCCTAAGCATGTCGTATTGACGTACGATGAGATTGAACATGACAGCCTACTGGAAACTTGGGCAAATGTTGAAGTACGCAGTGTGATTAGAATTTTTTGTTGTGAAGTGTGTCAAACCGATGGAAATTCATCTCCAGTTGGTGGAGGTGTATGGAGTGTTCGTAATGTCAGGCAGTCAGGCGTGAATGTGGTGCAATGCTTGCGGTAACGCCAGGACAGACGCCGACGACAAGTTGCTTTTCTCCAAAGGCTATCAATCGTCTTAGGCAGTGCGAGATTTGATTTTCTCACATGGGCGCTGTTGAGGACTCAGGAATTCTGGAATGTGATCTTGTGTCTGTGCGCTCATTGTTGCAGACGTTTCGAAGAAACGTAATGTCTGTACGTTCAAGGGCCTAGCAGTTCAAGCTGCGTGACCGTGGAAGATAAAGCAAATAGGTTCGTTAGAAACGTCGGGAAATGCTAATAAACGGAGAGCTTGAAACTTGAATTATCTGGAGGCAATACGCTGTTTCCAGACGTCAGAACCACCCATACAACTGAGAGCTTGACGCTTGAATATGGAGGCTATACGCTGCTTCCAGGCGTCATAAACATTCATACAACGGACAGCTTAACGCTTGAAAATGGAGGCTATACGCTGGTTCCGTCAGAACCGTAGAACAGACAGCTTGACGCTTGAATATGGAGGCTATACGCTGCTTCCAGACGTCAGAACCTCCCTACTAACGACACAGCTTCACATCACTTAAGACCTGATTCCCATCTTGGGAAGCTTCTCCCCGTTTTATTAGATGCGTTCGCAAAATTTCGAAAGGCGAATATTAACTTCTTCATATCTGTCCGACCGTCCGCATCTAACTCGGCCGCCACTGGACGGATTTTCGTGAAATTTGATATTTTGTCTCGAAAATGTGTCGAGAAATTCAACTTTCACTGAAATTTGACAGGGATAAAGGGCACATTACATGAAGACCAATATACATTTTTAATTACATCTCGTTCAGTTGTTCTTAGAATGAGAAATGTTTCAGGCAAAAGTTATATAGAAAATCAAAACAAACATTTACTTCCAATATATTTTTTTTAAATCGTGCCGTGTATGATATAATATGGGGAAATGTTTTAGAGCCTGGCAGGTCACAGAACAAATATAGCGCATGATCATTGCGTGCTAGAAACTCAAAGGTACAAGCACACACACACACACACACACACACACCAACAATATGTAATTATTATTGCTTTTCTACTGCCACAATGGTAGCACAAATGCTTCTCAATATTGCGTTAAACGTACAGTACATTAACTGTCTTGTTATAGTATATATGAGTTTTATGTTACTTACATGACCTAATATACTTATATAAAAAGTCTTATTACTGTTCTCTGAACTGAAAATAAGCTACTGCTTTTCAGGAATGGTATTTATCTGCTTTAAAAGGCGTTAAACAAATAAATTACTTTAAACATACAGGACAAGTTTCACAGAGTCGATATAACAGTGCGCACCTTTACTGGAGAAATCCTCCATTTTGCACTACCGCTTGCTGCAAGACTACTTGTTTTTTATAAAGTTCGTTTGGAGATGAAATATTTGGGCCGAGATAGAGGTTAACGGATAAAATATGACCATACCGTTTATGCGTTCATGTTATTCACCTTGTGTAAACGTAAGTGAAATCTGGAGTCCAGTTGCATATTATTCATAATGATCTTATAAAACAAATAAATACGGAATTAGATCATGTGATCGAGAGACATATATACATATTCATTGAATTTTGAAGGACAAGGCCTGTTTCACCGGAACAATGGCGCTTTCCTCTTCGAATGACAGTAGTGTGATAACATCGGTTTTAAAATCACAGATCTTTCAGAAAACACTTTTGTGTTCAGAAATACAGAGATATTTAAATGAAGATTCAAGTTTCCTGGGATGCTATTTAATGTCGACAGGTAAACAGTCACCACGCATGCGTACGTGTGTAACTACTTGTCAGTCGACATGGCATAACATCCCAGAAGACTTGAATCTTGAGCAACACCGCCTCGAAAACTTCAAACTTAGCAAAAGTTTTGAGTCTTTAAGTGAAAAATTATTGAAATTATGTTAATGTTATACACTTTATCATCATAGCTGTATTTCTAACGTACGACACCCTAATGACTGCCGCAGTTATGTAGACTATGGAAAAACGAGTCGAATACATGAAAGCGATGAGAAATGCCTACGTGTTGTTCTGTAGCAAACGTGACAGAATACACGACCTGGAGATTTAGGTATGTAAGGGCTGGTGATCGTAGACAAGAATCCTAATATTACACAACGGCGTCGGTGGTTGGCGAAATGACCTTAAAAAGCCTACTGGTTACTCCATGCACCAAAAGGTTTAACATGCAAAAATTGTCTATTATGCCCACACTGTATTTAAGTGCTTCGAGTTTATCTCAGAAGGAACAGCGAATTTTGCTCTATATAACATAACGTGATTCGGTTTATGCCTGAGATAAAAAGTGTTTACTGCGCGGTATGACCTGGGTCTTTAAATGAGGCAGTGCACGTTTCATCTTTAAAGGGTTATATACCTGTCTGTAGCATGGCTGTGATAATACGGAGAGGGTAAGACGTAACGGGGGAAGACCTGACTCAGTGCCACTTTTTCTGTCACAAATCTCAAGAGGATAGGAATCTGGATCTTCGCGTTTAGAGGCTCGGACACACAGTCATGCTAAAGAAAGGAAGGTGATGCTGAAATCGGTTTTCAAGAATTAATATGAAAGTGTAGACTGGATTTAACTGGCTCAAGGTAGTGTCCTGCTCAGTATTTCTTAAACACTCTAAGTTGCATGTCCTTTGAAGAAAGAAAATTTTCTGATTAGCTGAGCGACTTTCAGTGTTTTATGAATTCAGCTCGAAGGATTTGGAGAAACTACTGAAAGTTAGGTAGTTTATATTCTTGTTCACCCCTTAAAATGAACACGCTGTTTTACTGTGCACTGACAAGATTGGTAATGGTTTGTACTTGGCTTGATCTTCAGCTGTTTTGGTACGAGTGGGGCGCATGGGGGGACGAGTTTGGTTGGTCTGAATTCTTAATTAGCGGCGACGTTTCTAGTATCAGGTTTATTTTTCTTGTCTTCAATTTTAAATTAACGAGAATGGAAAGCAGCACTCACCACAAAGACGGAAGTTTGCTTTCGTATGTCTTGTGCCTCACTGGCCTTAATTAGTCTATGAACACCGGAAGCAGTCTGTATTATATGTAAAGTCTGAGATCTTGCCTCACAGATAACACGGACCGCTTCCAATCTACGCCTACTGTCTAGGGTAATAACTGCTCCTTATTGTGAGAAACATATCAAAGGATTTTTTTTTCCATGTGGCGCTGCGGCTCAACGCGGGCCATGGCCTCCTCATTCTTGAGGTTCATAGACCACGCGCAACGACGCACCACAGTCGGTAGGACTCTTCTGGAAGAGTGAACAGCTCGTCGCAGAGACTTTCACTTGACAACACGCAACACTCGCACCAGACAAAGCCGGCGGGATTCGAACCCACGATCTCAGCAGACGAGCGGCCCCAGACTACGCCTTAGACGGTTCGGCCACTGGTAACGGCAAAGACATAAATACATTGTGTAAAAAATGCAGCGTATTTGATTTTAACTCTGCGGGACACACAAAGTAACTACAGCGTTTACAGGAATTAATCTACCGCAGTAGTTAATCGAAAACTACACAGCGTCAAAAGCTACTTTTAATCATTATTTATTTCAGTGTTTACAACATAGAAGTCTACAGAATTTTATTCATAGCACAGTGGGGTCCGAGAGTGTTACGAATTTCCATAGGCAAGTTTGAGGGCTAGACAAATAATGAAATGAAACGCTAAAAGAATAATTAATGTCAAGATGGTACTTCAGTATCTATAACAAACTTTTTAACAGTAATTGCCCCAGACATCCTCTAAGACATTCGGTCCTTTGGCATAATCTTTGTCTGAAGCTCTCGCTAACATGCTGCACAAAGGAAACAATCAGTCTTACCGAAGAATACGCAATATTTGTATTTGCACAATTTTACGTATTCTGTATATAAAGTAATGAAACTGATTCAACATAACTTCATATTTATTTTTAAACTACAAATAGAGGTTGTCCCCTTCAAAATAGTTCCCTTGAGAGGCTACACATCTCCGGAGACGTTGTTCCCACTCTTCGTAGCAGCCCTGAAATTCGCTAAACGGAATCGTT
>Ga0136643_10002086_pt1 | contig 25458 bp, 11 predicted proteins | sample TergutLab28metaG_FD_96883 | JGI IMG/M metagenome (GOLD analysis project Ga0136643, IMG submission 96883) | Labiotermes labralis P1 segment gut microbial communities from Petit-Saut dam, French Guiana - Lab288 P1 (version 3) (version 3) | ecosystem: Host-associated > Arthropoda: Insects >... | reverse complement strand
TCGTCCCTCCTAGGTCCAAATATTCTCCTCAACACCATGTTCTCAAACACCCTCAGCTTCCTTTCCTCCCTCAATGTCAGCGACCAAGTTTCACACCCATACAAAACAACCGGCAAAATTATATAACTTAATATAATCTAATAAAATATAAAGTTGTGCATGACTTATTATATTTCATGTATTTATATTAAATTTTAGCATTTTCAACACAAAGGGGATGTCTCATTTGAGAAAAAAAATGGCTTCTTATCATTTAGTGCAGGCTCTGTAATGCCTATATAGACGAACGTTAAATGTTTCTTATATTTTTGTACGGCTTTATTTCGTATTTTCGAAACATACCTAAATCCGCTTTCAGGGCGGCCGGTGCCCCAATATAAACCCGTTGTCTCGTACTATCAAACATATATCCTCGATTTATTATTCAAAAAATTATCTTCTTTCAGTGACAAAACATTTCTAATGCCATATTCCACTGGCGTGTGCTATGTACTCACACAATCGGCTGCCGGAGTCAAGAAGTCTGATCTGCCATCTAGCGAAATATATGTCTACCCATACATAGTCACACCGACAACGGTCAGCGGGGAAGATAGGTCTGATCTGCCATCTAGTGGCAAATTGAGAAAGTCCAACAGCACAGGCGCAACAGCAGACCAGTACGCATTGCGACCAACCTTGGGGGACGCAATTGGATTAATCCCATTTCTTCCAATTGAAATTAATATTCCTAATGTAATTTCGTCAATGATGACTTTCTTCAACTGGCTGACAAACAGGAGACCCTATCAGCACAGCACGCCCAGAGTTTATTTCTTGCTCAGAAATCATCATGGTTACAGAATGCAGCCGTTCAACGTGTGGCCAACACTCTTCGTATCTCCTGATGAGAACCAACCGTCTCACAGTGGTCTAACGGGACGAATAGTGCACCCAGCATACAATGCACCAGCTGCTTAACTTTATTAATGCGATCCAGATATATCAAGTAGAAACATTAGCCATTTGTGCTCTGAATTATGTTGGTGTTTAACTATGGATGGAGGAGCACGGCACTATGCTTTTTAATCATGTTTTACTATGTTAACATCAGTTTCTAACCCTACACTTTCACGTCTATGACATAACTAGCCAACGTTGTGTTTCTTTATCGAATACCTCCCCGAAGATGGCCTAAAAAGGCTGAAACTTGTAGCAGGCTTTGTATCTAATTTTTATGCAGCTGTTAGAATAAACACTGTAAGAAATGTGTGACTACTATCAAACTAGACATAAAATTGATATACGATCAAGAAAAGATTCCATACGGAAAAACTATTTAGATTAACCCTTTAAAGACGAAACGTATCTGTGTTATATAAGGACTCAGTCCGTACCTCGGTTACAGTAACGAACTGTGAATATTGAATAAAGCAGAAGTCGCTGTTTGTTCTGAGAACACATAAACGGAGTGTAATTAACATGCAGAATTTGTAAGTGTTAAACCTGTTGGAACGCAAATTTTCTGGCAGGCTTTAAAAGGTAGAATGCATGAAAATAAAATATAATTATAAATAAGTATAAAGAAAGAGTTAAGAACTATAAATTTGTGATGCAAATAATTCAATTGTTTCCGTGTTATTTACAAGCAAATCTTAGATCGGTGCTCGCCATACAATAAAAAAGGAATTATAGCAGCTGTAAATGTAGAGTATGTTTTAGATACATAGGACGGAAATAGAGCTGGGGGGGGGGGAGGTGTAAGAAACACGGTGGCTGTAGTAATTAAAGTAAAGTGCAAGCCACTAAAACTTATTCTGACCCACTTACATAAAGCAAATACCCTCACATTCAATTTACATAAACCAGATTTAACATTTGCTCTACTTGTACTTATTTAATGGTGCTGACATTAAAACCACGTAGTGTCGAATGAGTGGTTGATAATGACTAATGAATTGGAAAGGATGAGTAAGGAAATGATGGTGGCCTAATTGGGGAAATATATCGGCCAAAAAATTGGGAATATAACATCAAAATGACAGATTGTCGTCAGAGACTCCACAGAACTAATTCCTCAATTATAACCTTCCTTTAAATTGGGGGACCAAAGTTCACAATCATATACACCTAAATACAGAGGTAAAATTGCTGTTCTTTTGAATTAATTTTAAGTTTCTAGATTGAGAAAGGAAAAATAAAATACTTCTAATACCGAGCATTTCCATAATCTAATTAATCCATATTTTCTTCGGTTTGGTTTGTTTCTGCCCTTTCTAAATATTTCAGCTTTGATAAATTATCAATTAACAAACATAATAAGTAGCTCTCCTTAGCTTATAAACCGATACATTTTCAGAGACCTTCTAAATTGTAATATAAATGAAATGCACGTCAAATCTTCTAGGGGATAAAGATTACTGTCATTTAGCATAAAAATTGGTAGTAGTCAGGCTAATGTTTGCTGACCTTGCAGAGGGAACTCGAGACGCTATCACTAGAGTAGACAACAGAGTCAGCTTGTTCTACGGAACTCTCAATAGGCATTTTACGCGTTTTGCCCCTATCATTATCGTTCTACCAGTGCTCCATACTAATTCGTCTATCACCGACGCCATATCATCTTAGCACTTGACACTATCATTAATTATTACGATTAATCATACAGCTATTAACTTTAGGAAAACTAGCCTTACTTTGCTGCGTTTTTCCGTTTATTCTTACTGTCGATGTTTTTCTACAACACATCACGTTACAGATATATGAATATATCACTTTCTTATATAAACACACAGACTTATCTTGTCTTCTATTTCGTTACTTTTATATTTTGTGTTCTAAACTGTTTCGACGGTGTTCAAAGCCGCCAGTTACGTTAGAAATGTGATCAACACGCGGAACTCTTGCCATCTTGCGGTACTAAGTGCAACTTGGTTGTAAACAAATGACTGCAGAAATTTTTCCGTTTTACGTATATTTGTTCGGGATAGATATTATTCCTCCAAGCTTCAAATTTTACTGTAACATGTCTTTTTCCTAGATGTAAGAAATTTTAAGACATAAGTTCTTAAAATCCAAAGATTGGTCGGTGAGAGAAACATGGCCATGAGAGAATTATTCTTCTTATTAAGCGCTACAACCTGTATAAGGTTCTGGCTTCATCCAATACTTTCTTCCAACTGTCTCTATTTTGTACTACTTTCTTCCAATTGCATTCGTTCATTCTCTTTAAATCTTCCAAAACGTCATCTTCTCAACGTGTTTTAGGTCCTCTAATTGGTCTTTTAGACATGGGGTCATGAGAGAATTATAATGTATTTCATCCCATTCATCATCAGTGTGATTAACATCCCGGCAGGTTTTTCGTTGTGTTCTCGTTCACTTGTGTGTTTTAACAACAAATTAATCGACCTACCTCAAAGTACTCGCATTAATATAGTTGTCTTCATTGACATCCAGACAGACAACGTGAATATTTTACACATCTTCCCTGTCGTGTTAGTTATATCGAAGAAGGTACTGTTTCTAGATATTCTAGTCGCTTTATGATAGCCCGCCTATATTTACACATATTTCAGTACAATGTTCTGAAGAGGTGACATAAAACAGCACTAATTCTTTTGACAGAATGCATTTATTCAACAGAACAAGTTCCCTGCTTCGACGCAACTCGAAGGTACAGCATAACGACGAAACAATTTAGCAGTTGGAACCCATCCTGATGGACTTGATTCCAGTCATGGCAAGCACAGACACAACAGTGTATGAATATGTTTTCTCTAATATGTACTCGACGTCAGACCGTAAAATTTCCGAACTTTTGAGTCAGCGCGCCAAAGCGATATTAATCAATTCTATGAGGAAGACCTCCCGTTTAAAAACTGATAGTAACACAGCTAGTAAAAACAATTTCATTTTATGGAGAAGAGTGTTTCGTCGCTGTATTCACAAGACACCAACACAAGTCCCCATCCTGAGCCAGATTAATCCGGTCCACATTCTTCCAGCTGTGTTACGTCTTCCAACTGTTCTGCTTCCTTCAGCTTTACCCACAAAAACTCAGCATGCATTTCTGTTCTGTCCCGCGTATGACACATAACCTGTCCGTCTCGTCCTTGGTTTCACCAACCTAACATGATTTAGCGAAGAGTGTAAGTTATGAAGCTTCGAAGCTTGCAATTTTCACCATTCTCCTGTCACTCCATTACTCTGAAGTCCTAATGTTCTCCTCAGCACTCTGTTCTCGAACACGCTCCATCTGTTTCTTAGTGTAAGGCAGCAATTTATACGCCCGTACAAGCAACAGGTAAAATTATAATACGCTACCTTACGTAACAAATATACAATGGTACTCTAGTGAGAACATGTAGTCGTGTATTTGCCCCAAGATCAAACATTTAAAACCTCATTCAAATGTAGAAGCCTACCTGTAACAAATACAAAATCCCTCCACATACCACAAAAAAAAAATTCACAAACAACGATACATAATATCATATGATTTCTTCGATCTGCATTGCAAATCCAAAGCTACGCACAGGAGACTACACAAAATAATGAAACAAAACAAAATCATATTGTAACGTAAAAGGATGTGACAAAATGTTTCGAATGGTAAATATCCTGAGAGGAGTAAAAAGACCTTTGTTTCAAACACCATGGTCCACAGCTGTAAGCCTGGAGAAGTTCCGAATTAGAAAGTAATCGGTTATGAAAAGGATACATTTGATTATTACGTTCACCGAATTTTATCAAAATTGTAAAATAAATGTAGAAAAGATGAGCAGGAATGTATTCACGCCCTACTTAAGGAATGGATTTTACTGCGCTATTCAACTTACAGTCACCAATTAATTTTCGTTTGCATGTTATATGTTTGATTTCATCAAAATCGACAAAAATGTAAGAAGTAAGGCAAAGTTTCGTTTACACCCTCAAGGAAGTTATAGTTTTCACCGTACCAATTTGCACGAAGCTCATGTTACTCAAAAGCATTAGAAGGGGAACTCATTTTACAGAATTCATATAAGGAATTCTGTAAAAAGACATAAAATGGTTGAGCCGTCGATACTAGGTAACAGACGGGCAAAGAGACAGAAGCAGTTTCCACAGAAGGCACATCTTAACCTCTTGAAGAAGGCCTAAAAGTAAGGGGGGTTTCGGTCACACCGTAATACCCTCGTCCAGAATCCTTCATCTCGTTGCCACTGTAGTTATATCACCAACGACTTTTACGTCAAATACCATGAAATATTGTGCTATCAGGATTTAACTTCACAGATTAGTGTTGTGGCTCAATTAAATTTGGGGCAGAAAGTTATACAGCCGTTTCATACAAGTTTTAAAAAGCAATCCACTAGAGTCATTAAAAAATACAAGCCAACTCATTATTTACGCTTTACTAGCACAATACAAGTGTTAGCTTAAGACTGATAAAGAGTGCAAAAATGTTCAACATTACTGGAATTGTGTAAAACCTTAACCATAAAACAAATTGCGAAAAATAGGAAAAGATGTTTAATATCCATACTTTTATTTTCGTGGTTTTTGAACAAAATCTTTTTCATAACTTCGGAAAAATATATTTATTTTTTTCCGTTAATGACAATAATTTTCGTGATTGTGAAGGGACACTTAGAGTATCAAACTTGAACAGAGTCATATAAACTCAACAACAGTCCTTACTATCAGAGAACATCTTCAAATGAAGTAGCGATGTGCAGAACAAAACACAGTCTACCCGCCTCAGTTAAATCACTCACTGCCGAGTATCAGTACACGTCATGCCAAATATTACTGTCACAAGATCAACCTGTATAAGAACGCAGTATCCATTACTTTATATTTAAAAATGTGACAGCAATCCTGCCGTTGAAGGAAGCCTTCATCAAGCCTCATAACTCCATACTGTTATTTCCTCGCTCCTGACGTTTCAATATACAGAGGCATTACTTGATAGTTCTTTATAGAGTCCTTTAAATAAGGAGGTACCTGTGCGTCGTGTACAGCAGCCACAGGTATTGCACCGAACAGAGCAGCTTTCTGTGACACCGATAAACCATCTTTGGCATTCGCCGCTCCTTTCCTTTTCTCATTGTCATTCTTGTCTTCCTCCTTTGTTCTAACTTGCATATACAAAGGAACGGGATACCTGAAGCTATAAAAGAATCCGCCAGGTACTCGAGGTTGATCTACTCCGTCTGAAACTGCTGCAGGTAAAACTCCAGTTTTCACTTGCAGAGTTTTGGCAGCTCTAAGACTATTTTCGAATGTGTCTGAGGATATATCTGGGTTATCCACAATAACAGCCTCTCTGTTAGCATCATGGACATGTGTGGGATCAAAAAGGTGCTGAGGGAACATCTGAAGATTAGGATATCGTGTTAGATCCCTTAAATCGTCGTCGGCAACAGTACTGACATCGTCACTTTCGACTACCACTCCTTTGTCTTCGTGTTCCTGTTGTGGATGTGTTTGCTGAGGTTTCAAACTGCTGATGGAAGCTACGTCTGTGGACGCAACAGCAGCTGCAAGAGCTTGCTGAAAGAGTTGGAAATGTTGCCTCTTTGCCTCCATTACCTCGGGAGTGTCTTGCACCGGTTTGGGTACCTCTGCATATAGAGCAGGAAGATTATTGCCGGCGGCGTGGAACCCTGTACCATCGTCCCAATACTGTACCTGAAACCACAGGAGCAAATCTGTAGAACGGGCCACACATTTGTCTGCTATTCTATATTCTGTTTATAGTTAAAAGTGTGGATTGGTTTTCTTTCGCAAGTGACGGAGGTTCTATTCCCGCAAACCCCTACCCCGCGCTTGGATTCGAATAATTTTAGTGTATTTATAAGGGTGAGGTAGCGGAAAACTGTAAACTGCATACCAAGAGTTGAAAGAGAACATTAACTTCAGTTTTTACTGTACGTCCCGTTGTGAAGTATATAATTAAAAAATGAAAGAATACACCGTTGAACACAAATATAATATATGGCATTTTATATTCTATAGGACATATTTCGGCCTTTTGGCCTTAATGAGGTTAATCAGATCACAAAAATGCTCTGATGCGTAATAATTACAACAGTAATTTCAATTATATAGATCTAATTCTATCGTTTTATTTTTAATTGCATAAGATATTAGCTTAACATTGTGGGCCGGGATAGTTCAGTCGGTATAGCGACTCGCTACGGGCTGGACGGTCCGGGGATTGAATCCCAGTGGGGGCGAGATTTTCCATACACGTCCAGACCGGCCCTGGGACCCACCCAGCCTCCTGCACAAGGGATACCGGGTCTTTCCCGGGGGTAAAGCGGCTGGGGCGTGGCGTTGACCACCCATCCCATCTAGCGCCAACGTTAGGAAAGTGAAGGGCTATACCTCTACTACCCCTCTGGGCAGACGTGGCCTGTTCTAGGGTGAACTTTATTAGCTTAACATATTAAGGAGTATCTTACGGAAACACGTCTTGAAGACAGGGGTTGACGAATCTGGTGCATACGAGTACATAAGCACTCTGCTCTTACTTTGACAGCGTTGCCCCACGCGTCCAGATAGCTGTAGGAACCTCTCACGGTCCCGTCCTCACTTCGAGACTCGATGCGAGCCTGGTCAGGCGTTGTGTAGCCGAAGAGGGCCCGGCCTATGTGGTCCTGCGAGTGGAACTGCGAAGTCTCCCCTTCGATCACTTCCTCCTCCCCTGCTGTCTGTTTTGTATGGATTTCTGAAGAATTCTCACCGCCCGTTGCTTTCTCAACAGCCATGTAGCTACTAGCGACTTGATATGGCGGTATTATCCCCACGTTGTTAGGAGCTAGGTAAAACAGCTGAAGGGGATACGGAAGTTGGTCGGCCAAAGTGGCGGGTGTGCAGCATACTAAGGCAACCTTTATAACAGAAATAAACACGGCTAATTTTTTAAATTTTAAAATAAATGGTAATAAATAGGTAAATAGATAAATAAATAATCAGTCTGTGATGTAGTAGCGTGACTTGAGAGGTATCCAGTCATCCAGTTTCGGTCTTGGCGTAGGCCAAAATCCTTACACTTTGTTACAGTTGACACAAAGTGATTTATTTCAGCAGCGTAAAGTTTTTAAAGTTGCTAAAACAATAATTTTTAGTTGAAGTACAAAAGAAGATAGCCCAGATGAGCCTTGGACGATGTTTGTGAAGAAGACAATGTTCAGAAGTGCGTGGTAACGTCTGAACTTATTCCTCCTGCCCAGTGGTCCAGTCAGGCCCATTTTATATGGCTTCCTTTGGGTGTTGGCTCAGGGAAGAGCATCATCATACGATTCTTAAAAGTCATTTTTCGATTGGCTATTAATGCGGTCATAGTAATTCTCAAAGCCTCACATTATTAGGTTACACGTTCGAATCTTTACCTATTTTGGGTTAAAGCTCCAGCTTCCCCAAAAAGAATCAGCTTGATCCCTTTCCAACAACCATTACATCATCGTATCTGGCTTGCCACTTAGCAGTAAAAGTATGCCAGTACAAACACATTATAGTGCTATTATATCCTAGGCTTTCCGTACCTAGCATTATTTTCAATAACATACAAAATATATTATAAAAGTTCATAAAATATGAATACATATTCTACACTTATAAGCAATTTAAGCAGCTTGGGATATGGCCCACCTTCCCCATCGTATCTCTCTTGCTTTCCTCATCACACGTCCAGTTCTTCCGAAACCGGAAATTAGCGAAGCATAACGTGTGTTCTATTAAGGATTATCAGAGTCAGTTCGCAGAGTTTCTGATATTAACCGACTGCCATTTGCGACAGTCAGAGCAGAGGCATGTCAGCAGTTTTAGTTTTGTAAAGACTTTGATGCAGTGACGCAGCATGTAAAGTTATCCGTGAACAAGATCAGTTCAGATAGGCACAGTACGATACGCAGTGGTGGGGTGGCACACCAGGCTACTCACGTGATTAGAATATCTCTTATAACGAAATGCAATCGTGACACGCAATGGGAGCAAGCTGAAAACTCGTTCTCGGATTGGCAATGGCAGTGACCTCACAAGAAAAGTCAAGCTGAAGGTCACGACGAAGGTTAAACCCAACCTATAGTTACACCCACCGTGACTGGGTATATACGCATCAAGAGGGAATAAATGTTAACAGGCTGCATGGCAGACTCAACGTACCCTACAAAAGCCATCTCTGAATATCATGTCTAAATGCATATTGGGATGCGTTATCCTATCCTAGCTCCAGTGACGTCTATTTTAAACTTTAATGACAGTGCAGCCAAAAGAGGGATCACTTGAATTAGAAAAACCAAATAGCAGAATGTGCTGGACGGCTTGAAGAAGAAGGACATAGGTCTAATTGATTATCGTGAGGAAAAAGTTAATTTGCACCTGTCCGCGGTGTGAAGACACGTAGGAGGGATTGAATTACAGCTCCGCTCATTCATAAACAAGGCACTATACCGTAGTATATATGTTTTTATCGTTATGTATGTTTATTCTTATTGTATGTTTATGTATCTTCATCGTGCCAGCTGGCACTCTTCGGCTACCCTGATTGAGGTTTTTCCGTGCTTTTTCCTCAGTTGTAAGGCAAATGTTAGGGTAAAGCCCGCAAAGATGGGGCACGGCCCGCACTCTTCCAAAATTTTTGTGTTGTTTTATGTATTGTTTGTGTGTAAATGTGTACTGTACTACTGCCACCGGGTGGCTACCCAATTGCAGTTAACAAATATCTCATATGACAGCGAGTGGTTAATATCACGTCCCAGCCGCTTCAGTAGGAGGCTGGGTGGGCCCCAGCACCCATGTCGCCACTTTTAAGAAATAATTTTCTTACCCCCGTCGACAGACGAAGAGCCAGTAGCCCTGTCCCTCTACCAACGACGCTCTACCATCTTTCGACGAGTTCTGTGTGAATACTGAAAGTTGAATGGAAGCAGAGTTGTGTGCTTTCGTCACTGCGGACTAAATGTATGTGATGCAGAATATTCTCCCTGTTATTTGTTCGCTTCACATCTATATATTTTTATTTCACCATAGCCCTGAGTGTCCAGAAATCATTATTACTCTATTTTTCGTCTCGTTTCGCAATAAGCGGCAGGCTATAAGAAACCACAGAAGACCTGTGAAGAGGCTTTGGGATATCTAGGTCCAGAAATATTCAATAAACAGCAGAATTGCTCGGCAATTTCACGATGGCAGCGAATTTTTCTGCTGGAATATCCAAAGGTGTTTCACAGCTACAACATTAAGTATAAATCAATATTACAACGAAGCGTGAAGGATGGACTGAAAAAAAAGGAGAAGGTTCATGATCTGCTTTCAGGTATTATTACATGATTTACACGAAGTATTTATAGACACAGCCAGGAAAAATCTTAGTCTCAAGTGTGACAATACTCGGTGTGCAAAGACAATAGCATTATACTCCTATAACGTTCGTTTAAATATGTAACAGGCGAGTTATGCCACTGTTTCTCTGAATTGTCATTACGTATAAGGGTAAGGGAGGGCAGAGTTTTATTGTGTGCAGTGTTACGCCCAAGCAGCCGACAGCTTCTCATTGACAAGAGGCGCATGCTAAACAGGTTCTATGGGATAGGTAATTTAATATCTCAGCAAGTAAATGAACAAAAATTACTTCATCATCCTCTTAAATATCCACATGTCATTATCCTAATACGAAAAACCTCCACCGGTGATAATGCTTCAAAGAACAGAAATTCGGCCTCTCAATTTGAGAGACGGCCGGCGGCACTTCAAGGAAGACCTGTCATATGCTCCAGGTTCATGAAGCTCTCTTTGGAATCTCCAATTCTATTCCATGGGGAGATGATTCATCCACAGGCTGTTTAACAACACTGTAAAAAACTTCAGACTTTTATTGCAGTAGAAAGTGTTGTATCGATCATTATGAAGGATGAATTTGGAAGGAAGTGGAGGAGAATCAGCTAAAGAAAGGCGGTAATAAACGAAATGCAGGAGGAGGAAGGAAAACGCAAATAATTGTTTTTCATAGATGGGGGAAAAAGGGTTATCTTGTAAATGAAGAATGACGTTTAGTTGCGCTCCCAAAATTGCGAAAAGCGACTGTTAGCTTTGTCATGTCTGTCTGTCCGTCCGTCTGAAACAACTCGCTTCCCAATGGGAGGATTTTCATGAAATTTGATATTTCAGTATTTTTTCAAATTCTGTCGAGAAAAGTCAAGTTCCATTGAAGTCTGACAAGAATAACGGGTATTTTACGTGAAGACCAATATATGTACTTATGATAACAGTTCTTCTTAGAACGAGAAACATTACAGACAGCGGTTGTACAGAAAATTAAAACACACATTTTATGTTCAATAATGTTTTTTTTTTCGAAAAATGCCCCTTTTATCAGATAAAGTAGAAAAATATTGTATAAATAGACAGGCCATACATGACAATACAATACGGCCTATGCGCTATGCCTGCCGGATAACTAGGGCAAGAATACAGATACACATTCAGAATATGCAACATTTATTGCTTTTCCACTGCAACAATGGTTTATCGAACCCCCCACCGTTACGTTTAAACGTACATTGCCTGTCTTGTTTTGTTTTGTTACTTTGATGTCAAACAGGCTGGCAGTCCATAACTTCAAAGCAGTACAGAAGCGGAAAATATGGTCCAAGAAGACTTTTTTTTCTAAAGGCTGGACTCGAGTGCGTCTTGCTTCACGCAGTGCAAGTCACACGTCACATTTATGCCAGTCACGATACCGTTAGCGGAAGAGCTTGTAACTCTCTCAGCAGTGTTTTGTTAAACAAATACAGATGGCACTTCCTCGCGTTTCTATAACAGCAGTATTTCTGACAATCCAAAATTTCATCTGAAGTCGATCGCCTGAATTCTGAGCACTGCTGTTCCAAGAGCCGATCCCAGTGGCCGTGCGGCCTAAGGCCGCTCGCTAGTTGGCAGGCTGAGTTCAAAACCCGCCGGGAGCATGGATGTCTGTCACTTGTGACTGTTGTGTGTTCTCAGGCAGAGGTCTCTGCGTCGGTCTGAACAGTCATCCAGGGGAATCCTATTGAGTATGGTTTGTTCAGTGAGTGTGACTGAGAAGCCCCGTAAGTGGAGGCCATGGCCCCGAATGGGGTCGAAGCGCTGCAGGGAACAAATTATTTTAAGAAACCCCAACACGCTACAATGAATATTAATTAATAATGTCCCTCGTCGTGACAAACAAAACTTGCAATACGATCTTAACGCCGGCCGCGATTTAATGCTGTTTTCTTGCTAACGGCCTGTCACTAACATGCATTTTAATACATTCGTGCACTCACTTCTCTGCCTTTTGAGTATTCTGACAAATTAACAGCCGCTGCTGTAGTATGCTTCACTGCATGTAGAAAGGAAACACAATGATGAGCAGTCCAATTTTTATCCTGTCAAATGTTATGAAAATGAATATAATTTTTAGTAGAACTAAGCAGAGATGACGATAATTTTATAAGCTGGGGAAAGATCAAAATGGATTGAAAGATTCAAAGGTGGGAGGAGAAATATTTTGCTCACGCCCCTTCCATTCAGCTTTGTATTGGTCTATAGCATAGGTGCACACATTTTCCAAGGATTAAGGAGCCGTCTCAAAATTCTAGGCGCCAAATCTTTACACGAGACAAGTTCCGTACCGAGGACCTCAAAATATTATTATCACCGTACAAAATTTCGTCGCCATGGTGACCCGCCACATGATATTTGTAAACCCCTGGCCTAAAGGGCAAGCAGATCACAGTATTCGAGACAGCCGAAGAGTACGTACTGATGAGACTCCATCTGAAATAATCACCTCTAATATGAAGAGGTGGCTTTGTAACTCAGCTCATACTTTTCTGATTGACTCGAGAAGCTTGCTTGGACTAGGCACACCACGAAGACTGATGGGTGAGTGGAGGTATGGCTCCATACTTGCGTGGTTTCAGACATTCACCGCGATATGAACGAAATCTTCGTTCTTCTAGGCCGTTAGGCAGCGTTGAACAGTTGGATGATGCGGAAGTTTTGGTACATTCTCCTGGTCTCATCTTCATTCGACCTATGGATTTATGGTCCTATAGGACCTGCGTAGATAGGATCAGCAGTATTTCCCGAAACGTCCGCATCAAACTACTCTTCAACGCTGCGTAACGGCTCCGAAGAAGGACGATTTCAGATCCATATTTCCTTAAACTCTGTGTTAGATGGAGGTGACTGGTCAGCTTCAAGACCCAGCTACTTCCCCTCTGGGGAAGCGCCTCCGCACCAGAAAGCTGGAAGAACCCCAGAGTCAATTTGGACGCTTGGGAGATGAGAAACATGGCACACTTGATTCCTGCACCGACTGCACTGTTACACCCCCCTTTTGCGAGTCAACAGAAAATAAGTATTCGTGAGATTGCACCCGAAATGAGCCTCTGCCACGGACCGAACGGACTTAGTAATTTTGTCTTACGAAAGCAGGAAGCTTGCTTCGACCAGACAGTAAGGCAATTATGTCAAAAGTAAAGAAAGTATATGTCTGAAAACTGAGCAAATTTGTCAAGCGCAATGATAAGATTCTTATTATATTCTACCGAAGGCCATTACGATAAGAGAAAACATCAGCAGTTGTATTCAATAGCTTCATACAAACGCGAGAGCTATTGCTTTCCGTTGTTTCTTATGTCAGTGCAAAGGAGGCCTTTAGTGCTGGCTCACACTGTGCCTGCGTTCGGAACTGTGTCAAGCTGCTACTCATTCCACCCTCCGGCCTTGTAATTATACCTCTCGCAAGTCATAATCAAAATGCACGTAACATTCTTAATATCTGTCAGGCTGACAGCATAATTGTAACAGTTCATCTAGTGTTTATCAAGGTATTCAGAACAGGACAGTTTCGACGGGCTGGGCCGATACCTAAATTACGAACTGCGGAGGGGAGGCCAAGTTTTAGCCAAGGACGTAAATGAAGTTTTGACAGTATTTTATACTTTTCTGGATACATTTAGATAAAACTCAGTATATGATATCTCCATGTAATGCTGCTCAGTATTATGAGTTTCACTAAAATCGAGTAAGCAAAAGATATAGTTTATCTAAAGGATTAAAGAAAACTTTGCCCTGTTTTCTACATTTCTCGTCCATCCTGGATAAAATTTGGCACATGAAATATATATGTATTAATGCCGAGAAATTGTGACTTCAATTAAAATCGGTTCGACGAAGGGTATATTTTATTCCAGGGCATAAATGAAATTTAGTTTCGTAATTTCTACATTTCTCGCCCGATTTCGTTAAAACTGGTCGCGCAAAGTTTACATGCAATACTGTTGGGTGATTGTGAGTTCTAGTAAATATTTACAGTAGTCTCCTAGGTTAAGATGCCGTGTATGAACGTTCCTGAGGAAACTGCTGCTTCCATCTTCTGGCTATCCATGCTTCAACGCTTCTATTCTGTAGATGGAAGAAGCTATAATCTCCAAAACAGTGGACCTGGCTACACATTGTCATAACCAAGAAGACTTACTTACTTACTCCATGGTGCTGAGTCCTTCTTGAGAAGATTACTGGTTTACAGCTAGTCAAGAAATTCCCCGCATTTCACAGAACCCGAAGGTTCATTGCCGCACTCACAAGCGTCCCCCACCTGTCTCTATCCTGGGCCAGCCCAATCCAGTCCATATACCCACATCCCACCTCCTGGAGATCCATCCTAATATTATCCACCCATCGGATTGTTTTGTCTCCAGAGCAAGCATCCTGTATGTGAGTGTTTCTTAACAAAGTTTTTACAGGGAGGGGTTGTTAGCACCTCGCCCAACCCCCAAGCTGGAGGACCACCCCTCGTCGGCTGTCCGCGACTGCTTATTCAATTTATTCGCAGCTACCCTCCTTATCGGAGACCGTTCCTCTATCCGCGACCTGAGGACGCGCCATGCCGTGATGACAGGGACCCACTACATGCAACCAAGAAGACTACAATCCCCATTTCCATTTATATAAACATTTCGGATCTCGACGAGGCTAAATAGTGAGAAATTCTGGGTTCTGTTCTGGAAGTTTCGGGTTCAGCGCTTGAATCAATCGCTGCACTTCTTAATCATAATATTTGACATTGTGCGTGAATTATGTTATTATTTACGGGTATTAAAATGCAGTCAAATAAAACTGCACCACATTGTTGTGTAAAGGTGGTATAATAAAAAAAGTTTTACAAACTAATAAAACTAATTAGTTTTTATATATCTGATTATCATTAATGTATCTCCAACATGTTCCGTCTTCTAAAAAACCATCCTCACGAAGATGTGGGAATATACATATGAGTACAAAATTACATTCGGCACACATCTCATCTCCCAGGACACAAGTCATACCGGCTGTACATATGTGAACGCTATAACTGAACGCCTATTTCTGCATTCGAAGGAACACTTCCGGCAACTAAATGAAACAATCAGCATATCATCATTATTGCTTTACATATTTTAACTGTCAATTTTATTCAGTATGTCTATGGACACTGTAAATTATGACGAATAACAGAGGAATACAACAAATTGTGGTCGTGAAGAATTCTATAATGGAAAATGCGTGTGGGTTAGTCTAGAGTGTAATTGCGTGCTCACATATATATTCCGTTATATATATATATGTGTGTGTGTGTACATATATATACATATATATATATAAATGTGTGTGTGTGTGTGTGTGTGTGTGCCCCTGATGGTGGTTTGGCAGAAGCCGAAACATGATGGAGATAGACTAATGGAAATAACGTATACAGCAATCAGTGTATTTGGTTGGATTCTAAGAAAGACATTCGCTGGATATTCTGACTGGTTTTCTTGGTTCTTCACAGCCGCTCCCCGGCAAGCCTAGCACCAGCTCGACCTTCTGCAGTCATTGCAAAGCAGCATGGTCTGGACAGTGCGCTTAGTGCGCTGATTAAACGGCACGGACATGACGTCACTGGGCTGATCATGCTAGGTTACTCGACACAGGTGACATTACCATTTAAATTTGGGTGGTTCCTGTACGTACCACCATATTTAATAAAAATAGGCTCCATTTTACATATCGTGCGTCAGGCTTACGCATAGTAAACACAACCTCAAACCGTGTAGTCATCAAGCAAGTTAAAACAAGCGACAAATTTATAAGACTTATGTTTAGTAGATACCCGGTTTTCAGTTATTGGTACCGAGATATTTCTTTGTTCTCCCCAGTCACTCTAGGTGAATATCGGAAGATGGCTTTCTTCTACATCCTTCCTAATTAACTGTTCGCAATTAACCTACCAGTCGGCGCTACATGATTTCTGCGGCTGAAACAGTGTCGTTAAATAAATCAAGAAACAGTTACTTATAACGTGCAGATAAAACAGTATGATTAAACTATCAAATAATCAATTGTAACTCGTGTTATTTATATATCACCGTTACACAAACCAAGGGTCAGACAAAACCTCTTCATCTTACAAATCGTTGTTTAATACTCCACACCATCCTCTCATTTCACATTCTCATAATAGACCCAAATAATTCTCTATCGTGTTTCCCTTCGTATTCTGCATAACCCATCCAGTCTAAAGGACGCAGTTTAACCTACTGAGATATAAATTAATTAAATAAATTAATTAACGACACTGTGATCAGCCCACACCATAAACCGCGGAATGGTAGATTAGTTAGCAAACAAATAATTGAAAATAGTTTGGACAGGAGCAGTCGTGACGTAATTTGAAGCATTTAGATGGAGTGACTAAACGAAGTCGCAATATTTTTCGGCTATGATAGCCGGTTTGTGGACTATATTTAAACCCCAGCCCTCCCTGATACAAAGTGGATGGGCTGCACATTCAGAACACGTTTACTCTCTGACTTAAACTATATGGTACATGTAGTATGGTAACTCATACTACATGGTTTCGTGTATATACACACTTAATTCACGGGTCAACATAAACGCCTAAACCTAACAAAAAATGTCCGTTCATTTTCGCTGTATGTGTAGTCCAGTAAATAAAAATTTCCGACTTACAGCCGGTGACCCTGTGCAGTCGTCAAATTGAAAAATGTCACTCAGTCCCACAGACGTCTTTTAGCCATCAAATCATGCAAGTGGGTTAAATAAACTAACAAATAAACACAGTAGCACGGACGGACTTACCACGAAGAAGAAAATCATGTCGCGCATTTCGGTCGCAGTGACAACAAGCAGGAACTGCTGATGCTCGACTTTGCTGTTACGAAACCGAGACAAAAGGGTTGGAGGATCTGAACAGACAGAAGCTACCACCACAACCAGCCAACCAAGAGACCTCTCTGATATACCCCTACCAGCTTCAGGCGAAATTTTGCAGCGCTTTTCGTTTCTCTTTTATTTCGATCCTATCTATCTTTTTTTCTTTTACAGAGCCGAGCCCGAGCAAGTTGTTTGTAGCTGGCTACAAGCAGGTGGAAGTATTAACCAACCACAGACCACTCGGTTCCGCACTGCGTTAATCCTTATTGGAAGACGACATTGAATAATGATTTCAGAGTGCTTCACAAACTCTGTCAATTGCTAATTAATGTGTGAGGTTTCATAGTGTGGAATGTAGGAAACGGAAAATTAATTACGGAGCCTGACATGAACGTATGCTACCGTATTACTGGCAATGTACTGGCTGTTGATTTATGTACAGACAGATGATACACAAGAAACTTAACGCTCGTAGCTGTTCACCGCTTACTTAATCCAGAAACGCCAATCTATAATGCTTGTATTTATTCTCCCTCGGAGCGGAAAAAGAAATATCCAGTCCTGTCTGCTTGTCTACACGTTCGTCCGCTTTCGCCATTCGTACAATGTCGGTGCAACATACCAGACGTTCTGTGCCATCCTTCCTTAGATAATGCCAAGAAAAAAGACAAACCATCTCTTATGTCTGTCGAAAAATTAGAACACCTTCCGGGGTGTATTTTTTTTTCTGGTGGCGCTGTGGCCAAACGTGGGCTATGGGCTCCTCATTCTTGAGATTTCTAGACTACACACAATGACGCATCACAGTCGGTAGGACTACTCTTGACTAGTGATCAGCTCGTCGCATAGATCTATATCAGACAACTCACAACACTCGCAAGAAACAGACTTTCATGCCCCCGGGGGGATTCGAACTCACAATCTCAGGAGGCGACCGGCCGCCTCTTGACTAGTGATCAGCTCGTCACGTAGATCTATATCAGAGAACTCACAACACTCGCAAGAGACAGATATCCATGCCCCCGGGGGGATTCGAACTCACAATCTCAGGAGGCGACCGGCCGCAGACATACGCCTTAGACAGCGCGGCCACTGGGACCTGCGTCTGGGGCTTATTAGAAATGTAAAATACGCGTATTACATAAGGAAAATTGCGGTAACTAATTTTCGTGTTTTGAGTAATTTGGTTTTTGAAATACGCGCAAGACTAGGTACGTGTGCCATTGGAATTTAATTTGAATAGCCAGATGTCAGTGTTATTAATGAAGGTACTTCCTGCCACAGAAGTTGTTTTGTTTATTTGAGACAGAAGAAAATGTCAGTACAATTGTTACGAAAAGATGGTATCTAAGACAACAGGCTAGAGAAACAGGACCAGTGACATTTTTGTCGCTGCCCAGTTGTTGCCATGCTACTCTGCCTTGCGTTCTTAGTAAGAAGAAACATGTGCACCATTAAGGACCAAACGTTCGACGTAAAACGGTCAGTCAACTTTACAAGAACCAAGGAAAGACAAAACGAGTGGTTGAAACTGAACCTAAATTGCAAACAGACACACAGTTGACAGCAGAACTTGTTTTCCTTGTATAGCAATTAGGAAAACAATTAAAAGAGCATTAATATATATATATATATATATATCTGCCACTGTCGTAAAATCCGACGTCGTGTTTCAGGACATGGGCTGCATCACTTGCGTCATTGGAAAAATTGTCAGTGTCATTACTGTGTTGGTAATGAGAGCTCTTTAGATTCCTGGCAAACTTCTCCGTGAAAACAGCAGAGGACTTGTGACAGAGTCTTTTCAGATAAAGGTCAAGGTTCACGGAAGAAGCATGAAGCACGCAAGCCCGGACAAAAAAGAGGGAGTAAAGCAATTATCATTATTTAAATAAATTTAATTTGCCTTTAGACAGGGTGTGCTTCCTTCTGTGTTTCTTTGTTTTCTCTGTATTCTTCCTTTCTATTTCTATTTACTGACATTTTTTCTCCTTTGTCCCTTTTGATCCCTTCCTTTTTTTCTCGCTATATCTTTAAATGGGAAATAAATCAATTTTTCTCACGTGTCGACTGGTCACTTACATTCGACATGTCGTGACATACAGGAAATATTATTCTTGATCAATACCGCTCTGAAAACCTCAAATTTTTCTTCTGTGCTTTCCGATTAAACGTGAGAGTTCGGTGACTAAAGTGCTTGTATTTTAACTACTTGGATTAGATCTCCGGCGGAGACAGCTAAGTTAATTTTCACTGTCAAATCGAGATCGCCTCTCGTCCTCATTCTGCTGCCTCCGATAAAAAGCGGACTGTCAGTTGTTATTTTTTCCAGTAGTAACAGGATCGCTCTGTGGACACTTTTATGGTACGCCTTCAGAGCCCATTTATATCCACTGTTATGAAACCGGTCTTCGTTATTTACGTGTATAATATCCTCCGACATTCCAATGCCATTATTTTCTATTTCTATGCCTTTCTTTGCAGCAGAATCACAAATTGAACTCATAATCTGTGGGGTGTCCGTCTGCATGTTTCATTTTGGAGTTTAATGCGTGACTGTAAGTAGGCTAGATTCAACATGAAATCCAAGATAAAGCCAAAAGATTTAAAGACTTTCGATATAATGATCGAGATTAAAGAAACGCTGGTCTTGTGGCTTAATTTTGTTGTGCCTAGGGAATGTGAATGAACAAAAGCTTTCCCATCATTTCGAAAGAGCCACTGCATTTCAATAGCTCAAAGTGTAAGGTACCACCGACCTACACTAGGAGATAAACGGCTACTTGAATGAAAGGTGACATGCAGATGTGAAGAATTTTGTTGAAATATAACTGTCTTTGGAAACACATTTCATTGCTACTGTACTACCAAGAAACACGACGATCCACGGTCCACATTTTAAGTACCTTGGGTTCATACGAATAAGATAATATCAACAACACTTATTTTAAGAATTTTTCTTGTTTGCATTACGTAAATGTTAAATACATTATTTTACACAAAAAGACGCCTCTTTTATGTTACCATGAAATAAGTGGGTGATGCAATTCCTATCCACAAGTCTTTAAGCGAATCTGTTAAATGCGTAATATTACTGTAATCTGCAGCGCGGCTGTTGGGCAGGGCCTCCATTTCGAAGACCTTGTGTCCTTTCAAGGCCTGCGAGTATTCAATACTAATCCCAACCACAGTTCTAATCTGCTTGCATTGCGATGAACATACGAAAACTGGACTCAGTTGCTATTTGATACCCAGTTTCTATGACAAATAGTGCTCAATAAATTTGGTACAGATGTAAAGTTCAAATTAACCCCGGACATTAAAATATTTAAGCCTGTGGCACACGTGACGTCATAGGCCTTCATTGTTCATTATCAAAAAAAAAGAACATGACGTCTTTGCAGTATAATCAGTAAATTATACACAGTCAGTAAATAAAAAATGCATACATGCCTACATACATACATGCATAGACACATACGTACACACACACACACACGCACACGCACACACACACACACACACACACACACAGATCGATAAAAACGTCCGGTGTCATCTAATTTCGACTTGGTTTTTAAAATTTTGGCAGTTTCACCCGGTCATTTGTGAAAGGGAAAATGGCGAAAAGCAGTCAAGGAATTTTAATTAAACATAGCCGGTAGAATGCAAAAACCTGTACACTACCCATTTTTTGTAGCTTCCGCTAATGAAATTCCGAAGTTAAGCAAAATAGACTCTTGTCGTTTCCACGGTTGTGACTGACGAACACCTAACCTGCTGCCAGTACAACAGTAACTCTGAGCGTCTGGACGTCGTCCATATTTTACATTATGTAGAGCCAAGGCATATTTGTATAATGTAGGCTTCTTCAGATACACTGACAATTCGATTCCTGGATCGAGTACAGAAGAGCTTACATTAGAAAAAATGAATCAAAATTAAATTCGGATGTATTCTTGCGAAACCCTCCTATGGGATTTCATCAAAATACTCTCAGTTGTTTGAAAGATAAAACATACAATGACATTAGGATCGTAAAACTGTATTTCTACCAGGAATATTTTTTTACCATGGAGCAACAGCCCAGTGAGCCAAGGCCTCATCATCGCCGAGGATTCATGATCACATTCAGACACACCACACTCAGTAGGACTCCTCTGGACGACTGACCAGCCCGACGCAGTGATTTCTAGCTTACAACACACAACACTCACAAGAGACAGACATTTATGCCCCCCGGCGGGATTCGAACCCACAATCCCAGCAAGCAAGCGGCCGCAGACTAACGCCTTAGGCCGCGCGGCCACTGGGATCGGCACCAGGAATATATGAATACGAAAATCAGTGACGTAATAAAATAGCTGCACCTGTTTAGATAACAAGCACACATTTCCTTTTTTTCCTCCCTGTAAAATCATTAAACTGCTGTGCACAGCGAACACCGCGGTCGGACAGAAAAAACTCCTGCTGCGTATTCGGAAAGTCCCAGGTTCAAACCTCGTCTTTGTGTCCGTCTATTCACCTATCCCTTCAATTGGCAGGGAAGGCAAATCACGGAATTTACCGAAGACAATAGCCGGGAATCTGGCCGAAATTCGACTTGCATATCTCCCAGGTAAAATTATAGCAATGTGTCCGTACGTTAGGGTGCCAAAGGAAGTTAACTAACTCCAGTGTATACAACAAGCAGAACCGTGTCGTTGATGTGCTTCCCAAACATTTTGAACAATATTAGTATACAGATATTACACTATAATATGAGGCACATCAATCTCCTTCACAACCACTGACGTCAAGACTAGTTTAACACATGTTTCCATTTAAGCTTCCGTATCTCTGGTGTTATTTTCAATGCGATTTTTGCTATTATATTCGGTGTAACCGTCCTTTTTTTTTAACCACAAGCTAAATCGTTGATGAAAATGTTGATACTCTACCGTTCAAAACTTTATTACAAAATCATATTTCAAATTCAGACATCAGTGAGACACAGTCACTGTCCATTGTGACTATGTTGAAGACTATAAACATAGTTTATCATTAGAAATACTTAAAAGACAAATAAACAAATATTAAATAAACGGAAGTCCATTTTTTTTTCATTTCAGAAAGCCAGTACAGAAAATAATTCGACACATTAGGTCCGAAAAAAAAAGCAAATAAGACGAAAGTTACATCAAGAATATTCGTAAATAGATGACGCAGTGAGGCGTAGTACTTGGCTGTACGTGTTCGTTACCTTGACCTTTGTAATCTGGTACCAAATTACAGTCTTAGACCAACAGACCACATAAAAAGTTCAATCGCAAGATAAAATATTTATTGAATAATTACTGTATCCACTACATTACGTATAATGCAAGTAACTTATTAAACCAAATCCAACACCAATACACTGCCCACGACTGATCCTTGAAATTTATGAAAACAAGTCACGAAATTGGGTTGTGACAAGGTAACAATATTTATCTATCTGGAAAGATCAGGGCGTTTGTAAGTGTCGGGTCGGTTTTTCGGATCAGTCCGTGACCATCTTTATTTTATCTGACCAACTAAAATGCAGCGTTGTGCCAACGAGTACATAAAGCAAAAAGACGCATCAGTTGCTGACCTTCATAACAAGGTATATGGTCTCTATAACAAAGAAAATATTATACTCGTTTAATATAAAAAATTGTAGCTTGCAATTTAGAATGTTTCTTACAAAAGTCACGAAGATTATATAGAAGAAATAGAGCATCCTATTAAAAGAAATATGTAAAGCCCATCTACATACTTGAAACGCCGATGTTAAAGAAAGGGTAGAGCCATACTTTTACACTCCCTCTGTGCCTCCATGGCCTGTGCGTTTAATTTTACATACTGAGACACACACACAGTATTTATTTCAAAACGTGTACAGGTTTAGAAATTACCACTTACGACAGTCTGAGTAAATTTTTTTTCAAATTTGTAATGAACCCTGCTTTCAAATACCTCTTCAAAGCCTGACTGGCGTAAGTCTTAAAGTTTAGTTCATCTTTCACTGCGGAAATATTTCCTACAGTCAATACAATGGACCCCTTCATATTAAACAGAAGTCATCGCAATTTATGTAAGACCTAACTTGACGTGCGTGAATGTATACCCGTGGCTAATGTAGCTACATCCACACAACTGGCTATGCTGCGCAAACTGATGGTCCACAGTGGCGTCATTGACATCAGCATCTGAACAGTCATAGCAGCAGCAAACATTACCTCAGCTTTTAATCAATTATGACTGTCTGCCAGTTAGGGAAATTAAAAATGTCTCAGAATTAGATTCCCAGACACCTTACAAAATGATACATTTCATTTCAGAATGTGTATCACTTACTCTTCCCTACTCCAAACTTATTTATCCACTGGGATACGGTGTGATATGTTTTAGTCCAAATGCATGTGAATATATATATATATTTTTTTTTTCCAATTGAATTTCTCAAATTGCCACACATAGTGCATGGAGTCTTATTATAACTGCGGGTCATTAAATAAAATCCTACGATTTTTATTTGGTGACACTCTGAGTCGTGCAAGTAGCTATCGAATGGCAGTCCCGAAGCCGTAAAAAGTAGGCCAGGGGGTTAATTACTGATGACAATAAGCACAGGCACCAAAATGCTGTCACTGTATTGGGTTTCAAAGCAAAGGTTGGTCGACAAAATAACGTGGGCCACAACGTGAATGATTTTAGTAGCTAATGACTCGGACAGAAGGAGCCCCATACTCTGCAGAAGGCTGCGCGAGGTGACTGGGCCAAGAATGGCCGGACACCAACGAGTGGTCAGCGTCGAAGGAAACCATGGTCCATGGATACTGCATTCCGCTGCGCATCTGCATTGTGCTGGCTGGCGTCTCCTTCAGCATGACGGGAGAAATGTTGCGGCGCCTGCGCACTTCCGGTGCCAAAGCGGCTGCAATAGCAGCCCGCTCATACTCCTTAGCGAAGAGGGCTTTAGCACTTTTAACCTGTGTCAGAAGGTACAATAAGTTAGAAATTTACAGGGCTAACTTACTGATTTTGAAATAGTGTTAATAACAGTAAGTCATGAGAGGAAGTCAAACGTTACAAGTACTGCTTACACTAGCAACACAATGAATAAGCACGTACTTAACAGCCTATTTTTTACATGATTGCCGCTTCCACATGTTATTCTAGAAACATGCAATAGGCGAAAATTGTGGTCTGAGTAGTACCTCAGGTGTGTCTTCCACAGGCTGCGGTATACCCCTGGTGGTGTCCTGCGATGGGATAGCGACCTGCACAACGTGGGGGTACTGATATATGCTGGACACGGGCACGCCGAACAGACCCTTCACCTGCATCGGATTGTCGACCAGAGACTTAACAACCAATGTGGAAGGTTCTTTAACGGTCACCACTGGAGTCACAGTTCCAGCTGGTAGGATCGTCGTACCGTATGGCCAGGCGAGATGTTGAGCCTGTGCACTTGCCCCCACCAGCATCAAACTCAGAGCCACCTGAATCGCCACAAAATCGCCTCTTTATAATGAACAGTCACCAACAACATGTAGCCTTCCACTTTATGACACAGTACATTGTGTTGTTCATTTCAAGACTCTCTCAGCTTTTGGAATCATATAGCACTGACGATAAACTTATTTGTAAATGATAAATTGCAAAAGGATTTGGAAGGAAGCGGTCCTGGCCTAATGCAGGTACTACCCCAGCATTTGTCTAGACGGGCTAAGAAAAGGCACAAAAAATCTCAATCAGGATGAATCGTGTGTGAGAGGGATTCGGAGAGGACATCTCTCAAATAAAAATCTGCACCGATCTGCTCGGTGACACCAAACAGCCTGGAAGGTGAATGTCAGCTTTGAACGGCAACCTGCTGCATGCTACGGACAAACCTGCCACTCAGCACAGTGTCTTAAGGCAGAAGACTGCGGTGTGCAACTTATGATCACAAAAACGTGAAGGGAAAGCACCTAAATATTACTGTTAATATTGTATTTCACGACCGCCTCTGTGGTCTAGTGGTCAGAGTTTCTGGCTACAGATACAGAGGTCCCGGTTTCGATCCCCGGCGCTACCAGATTTTCTGAGTAGTAGTGTGTCTGGAACGGGGTCCACTCAGCCTCGTGAGGCCAATTGAGGAGCTACTTGAATGAAAAATGTAGCGGCTCCAGGTCTAGAAAACAGAGATTAACGGCTGTGGGGACCCGTTGCGCTGACCACGTGACACCCCTCTATCCGCAAAAGTTGGCACTA
>Ga0136643_10002085_pt1 | contig 25458 bp, 19 predicted proteins | sample TergutLab28metaG_FD_96883 | JGI IMG/M metagenome (GOLD analysis project Ga0136643, IMG submission 96883) | Labiotermes labralis P1 segment gut microbial communities from Petit-Saut dam, French Guiana - Lab288 P1 (version 3) (version 3) | ecosystem: Host-associated > Arthropoda: Insects >... | reverse complement strand
ACAACTGTGTTTTACAAAATTTACAGGAAAAATCATAAAAAAAAAATTCAGAGGGGAAAACAGGGCTTTCCCCCCCCCCCCCTCTTCCCGACACTCATCCTGGTTAATGGTGTAGCTTGGCTTCAGCTCAGTGGATACGTGAACTTTCAGAATAAAGTTAAAAAAAGAAATCCATGCCCATCCATGATGTGCCATACAGGATGTTCAGGTTGCTGTGTGGTGTCCTACAAGTACAACTAGAATTACTGCACCCATTATTTTTAGATAAGTTTACTCCAATACGTAATGCACAGTGTAACACCACATTTTGAACATCCGCATGATTATGAGTGAGCCTATGCCTTTGTCAGGAAGACAGTGCAATGCTTCCTATCACAAACAATTCTATGCATTGTTTAGAAAGTTTTGTGACAATAAAGTAGGGGATTGTTGTCTTCTTGTCTGCCATCAACTGGTAGAGTTTTTACTTGGACAGCCTACTAATATGTAGTGTGTACAGTAATAACCCTGACAGTGAAGATTATCTGAAAGAAAGCATTCAGACTGTAACGTGTGTATGTGAGCCCAAGGACATCATTTCCAACATCTCCTTGATAATGGTAAATAAAAAATCTACATAAACTGCAAGACACTGATCCAACATGCTTGGACCCTGACCCATGGCAAATTGCAACAGTGATAATCACTGTGCTGTCTGCTGTCAAGCAAATCAGTCTGAGTGTAGAGTTATGTGTGAAGTTCTTTAAAAATATCCCTATAGTTGCTGTAAGTGGTTTTGTGACAGTCTTTTATTTATATATGTATGTTTGGAGTTGTGTACAACTGTTTTTGTAAGCCCTTCAGGCAGGGGTACACAAATTTCACAAAGATCTAGGAGCCACCTCAAAATTCGAGGCACCCAAAAGGTGACATGAGTAAGGATAAAAAAATATTAGAAGCCACTGTACAAAATTTAGTCACAACAACCTAGCACCCAGGATTTGTGCACTCCTGGCAAGGAATGGGGGTTTGGACCATGACAGCAAGACATGAGAGATAAAGCATAGAGAGAAGGCCAAGTTATATTGGATCATTTTTTCAACATGGAAAACTTCTTGCTAGCAAAAAGGGGCTTTGAAAAGAGTTACTGTCATTACTGATATGAGTCACACTGACTTTTGTTTTACCTTTATTTATTGGGTACAAATGCCCACCATACTTTGATACAAGTAAAGGTCTTCACACTTTGTGTGTGGTATGCAGCAATTCACCAAATAAATTATATGAATTGGAGTTTAAACCTATAAATTCATAGAACTAAATTTTTATAAAATACTCTGTTTATTTGTGCACGAATCTGTGAATATCCACTACATATCAGCCTTTATTAGATAATCAATGGCTGGTGTAAACAGAGAAACATATTTTATCCACTTCAGAAAGTAAACTTTGCAAACACATACATAAAAATGAATTCCCCCCCCCCCAAAAAAAACACACAGCAGGTAAGTAATAACAGCATATGTGGCACTCTTGCCAGCGTTTATAGTGTCATACTACTAAAATTTGCATCTTTAAGTAAACAGAAGTTTAGAACAAGAGAAGTATGACACAACAACCTTGTGAAAGTAACACCACATGCCTTAAAGTAGACAGCTGTAACAAGCTCTGGTAACACCAGTGTTGAGAATGTGGTGTTTGTTATTAGTAACCAACTAGGTGTAAAAGGCTGACTGGAAACTTTAACAAATATAGACTATACATCAGATTACCTCTTTCAAGTCATTTTCATGTCCGTTAAGAATAACAGTCAGTTCCCATGAGCACTTGACTGACAGTTCCTTCAAAGAAGGGTAATGTGGTACATGCAGCCAAATGTAGAATTCGTAATTCTGCAAGCAGACATCACAATGGAACACAACAGTCATCTTGTAAACATGTTCCAAACAGTATAATGACCTAAAAACATCTTTGGAGTGCACCACCACCACCACCACAATGTGACATAAATCCTTTTGTCATCATTGTGAAGCTACTAGATTATATTTACACCACACTTCCAGTATGCATATACTGGTATGAAATTCAAAACACTGTGTGGTAATACTTCACCAGAAACTACCTTTCCACTGTAGAACTATCCTGCTCCTAAAGACCCAAGATGGAACAGTGAAACATTTGGCCAGGAATGGCCACATTACTGCCACAATAACCAAAACATACATTCTTTGTTACTTCAATCATGATTACTTACAGCACATGTAACTTTAACCTTCTAAAGCAAGGTCATACGTGGTATTAAGTTGGAAACATTAAAATCATGGTTACCAGGATCAACATACTGGAGACCTCAATCAGCACTACTGTAGGTTGCCCACTAAAGGAATGATGTAGTCTCAAAGTTGTTTCAGTGTTTACACAGTAAGGGTGCAGTGGTTATTCAACATTAGCAGGAAAAAAAGACAAGTTAATGTTAAGTGCAAGTGTTAAAATAAGACCAGCATTTTTAAAATAACAGTAAGCTTACCATTTACAATCTGTAACACTTAGATAAACACTAGGATTTCTAAATGTTGACCGAATTATCAGTGGATAAATAATAAGAACGGTGTGTGGAAGGATATGTATTTATAGCACCAAACAGAACTACCTACCACAAATGAGACAAGGCATTTCTGTGACCTGGGCAACGTTAATTACATTCCCTCCCAATGAAAGAATGCACACAACTTCACAACTATTTTTGCACAAAATAACCAGGTGCCACAAAAAGATGAACTTTCTGATATTAAAAACATACATTTTTTATTTAAATGTATCACTTTGTGTTGGGAACAGTTGCTCCTAGCATCTAATTGTGCACTGTGACCTAGGTCAGAGACGCACTAATTTTTTAAAAATCTATGAACCACATAAATTCAATATGCCAGAGGGGTGACGTAAAGCAAGTTAAAAACTGAGGACATGCAAGTATTAGTAACCATGGTACAAAATTTACTGGCCCTGGCACCCAAGGAGTGTGCACCTCTGCCCTACACAGCTGCCTTGTTTGCCTAACCATTAATCCCACCTCTGTTCTGTACGCTCTACTACAAATTTCACAAAACTGACTCATTATGCAAACAGATATGCACCTTAGATAAAGTAGAGACATAATTAAGATTAACAGTATTTATTTGGAACATTCTCTTTCAGTTGGTTTACATACACAAGAGAATGACAACATACTAATTTATGACCCTAGGAAAATATAAGTGCTAATGAATAAGTATGAAATGAATTAAATGTTCTTGACATAGTCCAGTGTAGATCTAAGATGTGTCCGTGTGTGAGTAGAAATGAGAGATTTATGTATGTATGTACATAAACATGTATGTACATACATACATAATGTGTGTGTGTGTTTTTGTGTGAGTGAGTGACTAACTAACCAACCCCATGGAGCACAGTCCTCCTATAGAAACTCAACTAGTTAAGATACTCTCCACATTTTATGGAATCGAACATTTCATTACAATGCTCACAAGAGCCCACCACTGGTCAATATCATCAGTCAGATTAATACAGTCCACACCCATCCAACACATTTCTTTAAGATCCATCTTAATATTATCTTTGCCTGTATGTTGAGCTATTCCAATGTTTCTCTTTCTTTCAGTGTGACCTCTCACGACTCAAAATTTTGGGGGAAAACCATCCAATGGTTCACAATGCGGGCAACAATGAAATACCTGTACATAAATATCTGCAAAGAAAGCTTAAGAATGAACTATGCTCTACAGCACAAAGTAAAGCGAACAACTAGGGATACTTGGCTGCTCTGGTGACTACAGTTTGTATAGTGGTACCCAATATTTTCAGCATAATTATTGCATCCCCCCCCCCTTGCATATAAAACTGTTTATCACTTCAAATGCAAAGAGCAGAAAACACCAGGGAACAGTGCGTCTCACAGGTCACTCCAAAACTGTGGTTCCTCACTGTGGAGTTTGCTTCATGTCACCCTTCTCATGCCTAAAATTTGGAGGCCGTTCCCACATTTAAGAAAAATTTGTGAACCTCTTGTATAAATGAAAGCAACAAACACAGAACCACAGAAAGAAGGTAGCAGCAGTACCACATCCAAACGGTATTTCAAAACTACTGCATTTGAACCCCAACCAGCACACCTCTTCCGCACTCCGGGGAAATAATAAAACCATAATGCAAATCTGGGTTAAATAACTGCTTTAAAGTATGGTAGCCACATACAAAAAACAGCAACATTACTTACACTGAAACTTGTACCAGTCTCACATGGCTTAATTTATGCTTACTAAACCCAATATAAACATAATGTGGAACAAATTACATATAATTAAACTATAACAGTATAAAGATACCTAACCCAACATAACAATCTCTAGTGAAATTTGGAATTACAATACACATACAGAAGTGTGTTCAAAAAAAAAAAGGTATTTAACTGCACTGACTAAAGGAACCTGCTTGTAAGCAGCTTAAGTATGTCAAAATATAGTCCCAAAAAAAAAGGGGGGCACACATAACTTGTCACCATAAACAAGATATACCATCCTTTAACATATTTACTTTCTACCACATCCCTTCCACGTTTGTATTTATGATCATCCACCGGGAATCTTTAACGAGGAACCACCCCAGCCATTAACACATATAAAATAGACGACTCAGTCTATTACGAACACACTGCTCAAAAAATAAACGTGTTCAATGTTCAGTTAATTAATTAATTACAATTAATTCACTTCCACTGTGAGCTCTTATTCTGCGTAACAAACTTCTAAGTGATTGCAAGGATGGCAAGGAGTCTAGATATTGTCACTTTCCACACTTACCCCTACTTGAATAAATCCTCTGTATAGTGTAAATTCCCTGTTCTGAGGCACTATAAGAGGGAACTTTTTCAGAAGAAGTAACTGTTCATTCATATTCACCATACATTCGCCACGCGATGCTTAATCAACAGTTTTGTACAGTTGGCTCTTCACCACAGACTACAACAAAACTACAAATACGCCTCCAGATATTTCAGGTTCATGCCAGATGATAGTTTTACTTTTCTGCTGCACAATATAAATTGCACCTTTTGCTGTTCTTCAGAGAAGCTTCGATTACCACACATATGATATTATTTACGCAAACACAACAGCAACTTTCACCGGCTTTAATGTCGTGTGCCTGCAGCTGTTGCCAATAGGTGGCAAAAGATGGCGCAGTAATGTAAACATGCTAGCAAATACAGTATACTCCATGTAAATTGTTCTTGTACACAAGAGTAGATCTGTGATCACGTGATCAAAGTGGCTGCCGAGCAGAAGAGTTACAGCCATTTTGGTTTCGAACATGGCGTCGTCTGATATAATTACAGAAGTGGAAATACATCCAGATATTCAGGAAGTTGAAATTGAGGCAATACCTGTAGAAATTCCTTGCGAAACTGTGGAGACAACAATAGATGGTGTGGAAGGACAGCCTATGATTGCATTACAGCCGCTACCAGAGCCTGGACGTGAGGAAGTTATATTACAAACACAAGAAGAGATTGTGGGCAGTGGGGACCCTTTATCAGTTTATGATCAGATCCCAGTTCCATCAGAAAGTGATATTTATGTTGAATCAAGCCCAGGACCGTCAAGAAGGGGTGGCCGTAAAACAAGAAGAGGTGGGAAGGTGCGAGGGAATGAACATGTTATTAGCGAGGTCGCAGAAACGAAAACGCGCAAGTGGGAACAAAAACAAGTTCAGATTAAAACTTTGGAAGGTGAATTTTCCGTGACGATGTGGGCCTCAGGAACAGATGACGGTAAGATTGGCGTTGTCTTAAATGTTTTGTGTGTTAACAATTTTACGTTAGAGCAGTTTGGATATTTTTAAATAGCGTCATTTTCATAAGATCCTAGTGAATATACGTCATCGCTCTTACATCCGGGAGTGGCGATCGATAAGGGGGTAGTATTTCTGTAAGACTTGCGGCTTTTAATGTATGTGTTTCATTTTTAATAACGTTAGAAATGTAAATATTTTGGTTTGTTTTGATACTTCGCCGGCCATGAATGATCCTAGGGCGCAGCCATATTTTACAAATGGCTTCTTTTATATGATGGCGGATGGTAGCCATTTTTGTACAGAGAGGCTAGCGGAGAATGTTGCGGTTGGTATCATTTACGCGAAGTGCTGGAGTCGCATACGTAATACGAGACCGTGAATAATGGTGTTCAGTTAGGCCATATGCTCATATAAGTTTTTCCAATGCATGGAATATATTGGTGTTTTGTGGCGTTGTATGGTAAATTTCTGGTCCCTTTGTCCTTGATGGCTGTGAGCAGTGAACATGGAAGGGGAAGTGAGATCGATTCCGGCGCTGTTACTTAACGGCATATTTGCAAACCTCTACAGGGATGCGTGACAATGTTAAAAGGTAGATGTCACTATAGTATGTATGTTGACAGGACGGAAAGGCGTGCAGCCAATCTGAAAATTGCGAATAATTTGAAAATACGTAACGTTGAGTAATATTGTTAAATACAGTGTGGTAATATGTTTGTTATATATATATATCATAGCATGCCATACATTTATGATATGTGCAGATGAGGCAAGTAATCCTGAGCCGGATCCTGATTATGAAGAATATATGACAGGAAAAAGAATTCCACCAGAAGGAATCCCTGGCCTTGACTTGAGTGATCCAAAGCAGCTTGCAGAGTTTGCAAGGTATACTGTCAAATATTTGAGTTGTAGATCTGAAATAATATTTCTATTTGTAATTGTACACATTATGCAACTTGCAAAAGAAAATGACAGGTGTACATTACAGAGGATTCTGGTGAAAGGTAAGATGTGCTTCATGGAACTTCCATGTCTGCTGTCTAATGTACATGTATGGGTCATCACTTGTTACTCCATAATCTTCTACATATACTAATTTTAAAATATTTCGGTTTCTGTTCTATCTAGAAGTAGTATTGCTACAGGGAATAATTCTTTCATAGGAGTAATGTTTTCCATTTTTATAACTGCTCCATAATTCTCAGTCAGTATTCTCCCAACATTCATGTGGATACATTCTAGTAAATTCTTGCAAATGTGGATTTAATGAGTGTGGCGACTGGTATTTAATAGGAAAATTGTGGCTAGGGGTCATTTGTTAGGAAAACATAGGGAGCGAGAGGGTGAATTTTATAAGTATAGTATTTTGCCAGTAATAATTAATTTGTTGCTGTAAGAAACTGATGACAAAAAAAACTGTCATAGCAGTAGAAAGTGCAGAGTAAAAAATAGTGGGGTGATCAGCCTCGTGGTCTAGTGGTCAGAGTCTCTGGCTACTAATCATGAGGTCCCAGGTTCGATTCCTGGCTCTATCCTTGGAATTTTCCCTGAAGCGGAGGATTCCTGCGGTGACCATGGTATGGGTAGGTTGGTAGAATTTAGGTTTAAGGGCCCTTGTGGCACTACATTCTACTATATCACCACTCACATCATCGGGACAACATAACTGTGCCTCATGGGCGTCCCAACCTCAGAAGTCTGTTAAACTCCTGCGATGCCCAGGAGGGAGGACCATGAAGTCCACGAGGACATGTGGTGGCATTGGAGGGGGGAATAATGGGGTGTTTAAAAAGGTCATTCTGAAGTTAATGATTGGTGTGGTTTGACGCTGATTAGGGGCATTTGGGCTGAAAAATCTTGGTAATGATCATTTGTTTTGTTGTTTTCTGCCATTGCCTTTGAATTTCAAGATAAGGACTAAATGCAGCCTCAGTCCCTTTCGTACATTTCAGACACCTTGCCATTACACGATTACCTTCCACTGCTTTGTCTACCAGTGCTGATTTGAGTTTCATTGTTTCTGTGATAGCTTTCATTTTCAGAATATATGTTGTTTGAATATCCTGCTTGTCCTCACTCTTGCCCTGGTTGTTATTGTGGATGGGCTTGTCAAGATTCTCTTTGTACAGTCCATGGTGTATGACTTGATCAATTATGTGAGTGGCTGCATATCTGTAAAGCCTTCTCCATCTTGCTGTGCTAATTGAAAAGTGTCTTGAAGATTGGGAAGCTCAATGACCTCATGGACAACTTGTCTTCCATCAAGCATTAATCATAGACTGCTTTATATTGTTCAATGAAGCATGGCTGTCACTTGTGCAGTCACTGATGTTAAACTTATTACAACTGATTGTGTTCTAGTATAGCATATTCTTCAAAGTTCAAAATGCTTTTAAAAGTATGTCATAATGTGGGTGTTACACCTTGGCTAAGGATAGAGTTATGTTCAGAGGCAAGAAACCACCTCCACTTTTGGATGTGAAAACTTGTCAGCTGGATGTCCAGGGACATAGTGAGGAAAAGGACTTTGAAGTCAAGGTTTTTAGATACGTTGAGTGTTCCTGCCTGATGGACAAAATGATCATGGAGCCACATCAAAAATAATGCTGCAGTGACCCATGCTTTCTTGTTTTGCACCAAAATATTAGCATTATAATTGTGTTCTTTCCTTTCAATGCACAGAGTTAATAGAAAGAAATGACAGCATAAGTTTTATCACACAATCAGGTGAAAGAATTGTATATATGAGAAGGGATACATAATCATTCACTGCCTTAGTCCCAGATACATTCCATTCATTTTTGAAAGTAACGTACCATTTTCCCCCTTCCCCTGAGAAGAAACAGTGAGGTCTTACCAGCATTGAGGACAATTTTTGGTAGATATTCTTTCTCAGTAAGAGCTTATTGATCTGTACCCCTTACCCAATATGGGGGGGGGGGGTGATAAAATCTGGAAGATGAGATGGGCAGAGCATGTAGCACATATGGGGGAGAGGAGAGGCGTGTACAGGGTTTTGGTGGGGAAACCTGAGGGAAAGAGACCACTGGGGAGATGGAGGCATAGATGGGAGGATAATGTTAAGATGGATCATCAGGAAGTGGTATGTGGGGGTATGGACTGGATCGAGCTGGCTCAGGATAGTGACAGGTGGTGAGAACTTGTGATTGTGGTAATTTCGGGTTCCATAAAAGTGGGGAATTTCTTGACTGGAAACCGGTTAGCTTCTCAAGGACCCTGCTCAGTGAAGTAAGTATCCTTCCTCAGTAAGAGTATTAGTTCTTCAGAGAACATCTGCACTGCAGTTTGCTGATGCTCACTTACCAATGACCTTTACGTTCTGCAAACTGTGGCAGCTCTTAAGTTGATTGAACCATCCTTTACTTGCTTGAAAGTCATGTGATGTTACTGATTTCTCAATCCTCTCCTCATTCAAGTAGTTAGCCTTTTTGCTTTTGTGTGAATGACAGGACTATCAAGAGGAATTTTCTCAAGGGCTTATGCTCTATCCAGGAATGAAATACTTTTTCCATATATTTGGTTGCTTTATCTTGCATTTTTGATACCATTTTGTGCCTACATTGAAATAAGAAACAAAACATTGTTGTCGACAGTCCTCCCTCATGCAGAGGCCAACGGAAGTATATGAAATATGGTAGCTTCCCTTGGCCTTCACTTGAAGCAACACTGTCAGTTTCTGTTGTTATCCTTGTTCGTTAAAAACAATTTTTCAGAAGGAATTAATAAAAACAACAGAGATTGCCATCAGTACTAAACCATAAACTGCCTAAAAACATCTGTCTTGGAAGATTCATTTGGTAGTGAGTAGACCATGATGTTACAAATATACCTTACCAAATATATATATATATATATATATATATGTGTGTGTGTGTGTGTGTATATGTTACTTGACAGTGCATCTCTTCATGTAACTTATTATAGTTAGCAGTGTATTTGCTGTTAGCCACTATCTTACAGTCATTCAGTTTTTATCAGTTAATTATATTCTGTATTGATCTCGTTATTTTCTTTTTTAAAGATATATATATATATAAGTGCGTAGTACTGCACATGCATTCAGATTTAATAACTCATTTTAGAATAGGACACTGTACAGATGAAACAATATTCCAAAATATGTATCATTCACCCTTGTCAATGATAAGTTTCTTTGCAAATTGATAATGTCAGAGTGTTATTTCACTCACATTTTGCTCGAACACAGAACGTGAAATTTGAACACTCTCATTTTTGTGTGATTGGCAGTAGAAGCTTAATAACTGGTATAAATAACAATCTGTTATAGGAAGGTTTAGTAATAACTTTTTTTGTCATAAACAGAAATTTTCATATTAACATAACATGCATGTTGGCAACAGACTTATTTTTAGCATAAATTTAAACATGAATTTAAAAACTGCAGTGAAAATAGTGAACTGTGTTGAGGTATCATTACACAGAAACTTACCAATAACTATGGTAAATTTTTGGTAATTTGTTTTTAGCAGTACCATGCAAATCTTTTTGACATTTTTCTTTTACTGTGATAACATGTGTGCTTTGAACATATGCTGAAATATCTAACAGTGCTACCTTTTGGCAGTCAGTGAAATATGCAAGTGGACCACAGGGATGTCGTAATGATACTTGGTGAATTATATTTATGGAATGATATTTTGACTGTTTTTCTAACATACACAGTGTATCTCCAGCATATGTCCAACACGTCTTGTCTTTGAAATTAATATGTTTCAAGCATCTTGCTTAATTAACACCACAATGATATCAATAGGTCCAGACTGGCTCTGGTGCCCATGTAGCCTTCTTTTCGGTGGGTACCAGGTGCCCTTTCCCTGGAGGTAAAGTGGCCAGGCTTTGAGGCTGACCATTCACCTCCATCTAGTACTGAGGTTAAGAATGAGTAGAGCTATACCTCCACTTTCCCTATATGCCTTTTTGGCATAGGGGCGACTTTACCTGTTCAGTGTCAGTAGTCTCTTCAAATGAAACTTTCCTCATTGTAATTATGTTGTCGTCAATAAAAAAAATGCTGGTTTTATTGTGGTGACGGTGTATTTCCAAACTTTGTCAGAATTGTCTTTTTGCAGTATTACAAATTTCTCTCATATAAAAATTGCACATCACAGTTTTTTTTTCTGTCCTTATATGAATGTGAAGGAGTTGCAGTATGACTTCAATCAAACTTTTATGCATGGTGTTTGGAAAGTTCCTGTGCACTTAGGCTATGGTAGAGTCCAGTTGAACTGTGTTTGCAAATAAAATTAAATGGGTTCAGGCCTGTATAGATGCTCGTGGACATCACTTCCAACACCTTTCATAAGTGCACCGCAACATTCCAAACTTCCCCTCCCGTGCGTCACCGTGTTCCATCACATTTCAACTGAACTCTGCCATAGCCTAAATGCACAGCGAATTTCAAATTTCTGAACGCCCTGTAGTAATAAATATACAGTAAAAACTTTGAAGTTTGTCACCCTTGTAAGTAAACCGTTTGTCACAGTTTGCCACACTTCTATAGAACTGGCATATTCCTGTAATATTATACGTGCTCATTACTCGATAACTTGGCCGCCTGTTTATATTGAGTTGTGGCCACAGTTTCATATTTAGTGTTATGCTTTCTGTATAATTTCAATCTCCCTTTGTTGACCGACCTGAATAGTTGTATGGTTTTTATGCCATACTCATTATGGGCTGAAATCCTCATTCATTAGCAGAACTACCTGTTGTCCACCTAACCTCCAACCTTTATCCACAAGTATGGACACATCAGAACTTTCTAGTGGCAGTTGATTACTATACTTCAAGTATCTATTGACAGGGTTGTGTACCTGCTGTCTGAATCTACTGTCTGTCTGTGCACTCTGAACTGTTCATTTGCACAAGTACTAGTGCACATTTCCGTTTTAACTGTGACAGGTGGTTTTTATAAGTTGGCCACCTGTATGAGTTGGGCAGCTCCGAATGGAATCAAAGATGGCCAACATAGGTTTTACTGTATCTCAATTTTCATAACTGAAGAATCATATTATATCTGGTGTTTGAATAACTTCCATATTTGCGGTAGTAACAGCAAAATAAGTTTTAAGCATTTAATCTTTTCTGTCTGTGGCATGTGGCCATTATCAAAAATTAGTCGTCGTAATGGTCAAGTAGCCATGTCTTTAATTTTACTTGGAATGGGTTTTTAGTTAAGTTTGCCATAAAACTTGATTCTTTAGGAAAAAAATTCAGGCCTATGCCAGACTTTGTTCTTGTTGTAAAAACTGGGGTTGGTATTAACATTAGGTTCAAGAAAGTTTTTTGCTGTATGAAAATTTCTCAGAAAAGTTTTTAAAGAGCCAGTTCTATTGTTTTCTTCACATACTTGTGTTTGTACCTGCATATATTCTATGTAGTTGGATGTCTTAAAATGTGAAGTGTTGCTGTATAAGTGATAGCATGTTGTGTACTTAACAATTCTAGACCTGGTCACAAGATGAAAGTGAAGAAACAGATGAGTGATGGAGTGGACAGGACAATAGCATGCCCACACAAGGGATGCACCAAGATGTTTCGTGATAACTCAGCAATGAGGAAACACCTCCACACTCATGGACCCCGGGTTCATGTGTGTGCTGAATGTGGGAAAGCATTTGTGGAGAGTTCAAAACTGAAAAGGCACCAGTTGGTCCACACTGGTGAGAAACCCTTTCAGGTAGGATATCCATATTCTGGCTAAAATTTTAAACCTGGGACTTGGTTTTGTAGAAGGAAAGGTATCACATAGCCATGGAAATTTCAGTGACAGATCTAGAGTTGTATGAGCATTGCCAGCCTTAGCAAATATGGGCCCCTTTTTTGTGATCCTTGTGATGGGCCCAAAAAGTTATTATGCAGCACAAAAAAAAAGACTTAACATTTTGGTGTATTAACGTAAGTTTGGATGAAAAATTAAAATGCTCCATTTTTTTAATTTTTATTTTCTTGTTTAAACGCTTAGTCAAACATACTAATTATTTAATTCCAAAAAAAATTTAAGCCTTTCTTGCAGCATTGTTGACCTTAAATAGGTTTTTATTCATTTAAAAATAGAAGAGTTCTTTTCCCCTGAGACATTCTTAACTGGAATTGTTAGATAGGGGAGATGGGGCATTTTTGAACAAATTAAATATCCTGCATTTCATTTGAAAATACATGATGCTGTTTTTATAGTTTGAGATTGGTACCCCTGCTCAGCAGCTGATGTTCACTTTCCTTCCATTTTGCCTCCCATAAATCCAACCCCTAATCCATACCTCAGGGTTTATGTGGAGGACCGTATCCTGGGTCACATGGGAGGCAGTAACAGGTGTGGAGGGGACATCCTGTGGAGGTTTACTACAACATACCCTGCCTAACGGGGCTTTGGTCTACCCAAGCCAAGGTTGAAGGTATTGTGCTGAAAGCTGCATGGCATTGGGGTAGTAATTGCAGTGTTGTGAACAATCCCCTTGGGAACCAGGCCATGCCTCATTGTGTGTAGGCCTTCTGTCAGCTTGGGGCTCCATGGACATTGACCATATGCTTCCCCTCTGTTTCGTGGGAGAACTTCTTAAGTGGGTACTCTGAGAGATATGAATGAATGAATAAACCATTGGCTTTGGAAAAAGATCATCTGTCTCCGTAGGGTCCCTGTTGGGGATCATGGAGGGGGTTCCTTTACTGGGAACTTGGAGAGAGAGTTGAGATTTTGTTTTACCGGGAGATCTTTTTTTCGGGGCCTTCGAGAGGTGTGTAAAAGAAGGCTCTGGAAACAGGCATTGCCATTTGCCCTGCTGGGGACCTGGAGGTGGGCTCGTTTCCTGGAGACTCTGAGAGACAGATGAAATGGAGCTCTGGTAATGGAACATCTCTCTCTGTGGGAGCTCTGCGAGGGGAACCTGGAGGGAGGGCTCTATTACTAGGGGCCCTGAAGGATATATATAAAGTAAGGCTCTGGAGATGGGCATCTCTCTCCATAGGGACCCAATGGGGAAATTGGAGAGGAGGTTCGTTTACCTGGAACTTCGAAAAACAATAAAAGAGGGCTCTGGAAACGGGGCATCTCTCTCTATGGTGGCTCTGCGAGGGGAACCTGGAGGGAGGGCTCCTTTACTGGAGACCCTGAAGGATGAATAAAGGGGGCTGTGGAAACAGGCGTCCTCCGCTGGGGAACCAGAAGGGGACGCTGCTTTACTGGGGACTTTGAGAGAAAGGTGAGATTTTGATTTATTAGGAGATCTTGTTTATCAGGAAATCCGAAAAATGTGTAAAAAAAAAGGCTGTGGAAACTGGTGACTCTCTCCATAGGGGCCCTGTTGGGGAATGTGGAGGAGTGTTCTTTAACTAGGGACTTTGTGAGACAGTGTAAGAGTGCTCAGTAAATGGAACATGTCTCTGTGGGAGCTCTGTGAAGGTGACTTGGAGGTAGGGCTTCTTTACTGGGAACTCTGAAATTTAGGTCTTATCAGTACCCAGAGATAGGTTTGGAAACTGATTTTGGGCTTTAGTTCGACTGTAAAGACCAGACTACTGTCCTTTAACAGGACACAGTCCAGGGTTGTTATTGGCCTCTTTTTACTAAATGGGGCTGACGAACAGCCCATATGTAGGAGGTGCCGAACAGAGGAAGAAACCTCAGCCCACGTTTTGTGTGAGTGAGAAGCTTTGGCTTTGCTCACACATACATATCTGGGCTCCTTTCTCTTGGACCCAGAGGACGTTAAAGAGTCTAACTCTGGGGGCAAACTAGAACTTCAGCTCCCATGACTTGGCATTAGATTGTGGGGCACAAAGGGCCCATCTAAAGGCCCATGTGCATTGGGACTGAAAGGGCTTGAACTTAATTATTATCTACACGTGCATCTTCCTTCCATTTTAGTGTTGGTTCTGGTGAAGGCAGTTTTTCACAAAATTATTTTCTGAATTGTAACTCCTAAGTGTTTTGTATCTGCATCGTAATTGTAGAGTTATGTTTGATTATATCATGTTATATCCCAATAGGTCTTTTATCTTGTAGTATGTGTATATCTTTGCAATTATTCCTTGCTTATTATAACAGAAGGTTATGTTCTGTGCTTGCATGTGGGGTAGATGTGAACATTGTACTGGGGTGGGGGGGGGCACATACTAACAGTGCTGAAATGTGCCCAATAATATAGCCATGATTTTTAGTTTGGAAGAAACTCATGAAGCTTATAACTACTTGAGAACAGAGAAATGGTTAGCATGTACACAGTGTGGTCCTAAAGTTTTAGGACTGGTTTTTTTAAAAATCGAAGACACGTGAGGAAGACGCATACTTTTTTAAATCAAAATAAGCATATATACAGGCTTTTGCGCAGTTGTACAGTGTCTGAAAAGCTGCTGAAAATTCCTCTTTTTGGACCTTCTTTAATTCATCAGTTAGGGCTTCTTGGATCTCAGCAACATCAGCAAAGTGGAGTCCTTTTATCTTCATTTTCAACTTGGGGAACAGAAAATAGTCTGACAGATAAATCTGGACAGTATGTGGGGGGAGGTGATAAAGGGTTGTAACATTTTTTGGGGCCAAAAATTGGCAAATGCGGCTTTGTGGGTGGGCACATTTTCGTGCAACATGAAAATATCTTGAGAGCAGAACGCAGCTGGACGAACCCATTGAACGTACTTCAGGAGCCATTCCATTACTCCTTTATATGATTCTGCATTTACTGTTTTCCCCTCTGGTACAAATTCTTTGTGCACTATGCCTTGAGAGTCAAAAAAATTATCAACGTGGGCTTGATGTGGGACATTTGTAATTTCAGTTTCTTCAGCTGAGGGGATGTCTCACCTTGTCACTTTGTTTCGGGGTCATAGGCAAAACACCAGGTCTCATCTCCTGTAATAATTTTGTTAAAAACATTTTTGTGTGCATTGACCATAGCGATAATGTCTTGGCAAGATGTAACCCGATCTTCCCTTTACTCGGGTGTCAAGGAGTGTGGAACAAAACGTGCACACAACTTTCACTTTCCCAAATCCTCTTTCAGAATCCGAAGAACTACAGTCTTGGGGATGTTCAAAGATTCTGTTATCACTCTTGATGCAATTTGATGGTCATTTTTTAACCAAATCAGCAACAGCAGCAACGTTTACCTAAGTCCAAGTCTATTTTGGTCGGCCACCTCTCTCGTCATCTACCAGCTCCCTTCTGTCTCGAAATTGAGAATAGCACCTAAAAGCGTTTGATTGGCTCAGAGCCTAATTCCCATAAGCCTTTTGCACCAATACAAGTGTTTCTGTCGCAGATAGACCGGCTTTGAAACAAAATTTTATGGCATCTCTGTGCTCATTTCCGCCATCCATGACGTATAAAGAAAACTGATTTTACAAGACAAGTTATAGCTTGTACACTGTTGAAGATAAACAGACAAACCTTGGTGTGTGAATGGATGTTGGTTGATAGTACTTAGTTAATGGGTTGGCCGATAGATCACTCTAGTTCTGTTATTTAAAAAAAAAAATCAGTCCTAGAACTCATGGCTCGCCCTGTGTATTTGTAGAAGAGAAGTAAACCTGATGTGCTAGAAGTGGTTTTGCAAGAAGCCGTTAGAGCTGTACAAGAAAGGAGGTTTTCCCTAAGAGTTGTAGCTTCCAGGTATGGAATGACCCATACAGCACTGTATTACAAAATTTAAAAAAATAAAAAATGGTGACAAGTGCAATCAGCCCAGTGTCTTTACTTCACATTACACAGGTCAGCATGTTTTCAATGAAAACCAGGCGTTAATGTTAGTGGACTACATGATTAAATGTTCTGTACTGAATTACAGAATGACACACAAACCAGTCCATCAGCTGGCATACGATTATGGCAGAAGACTGGATGTAATCTCTACTAAATTCTGAGGAGATAATCTTAAACTGATATGACTTTCACCCATTATGAATAAGACAGTGTGCATACATAACATGTTTTTTGTTTAAATCAATCATTTTTTGTGTCCTTTCATTATAAAATCAGTCTGAGAACTTTGTGTGGTATAAGACTGTTTTTAAAAATTACTAATGTGCAAATCCCCATTGTGCACAGGGCCCCCATAAGTGTGGGCCAGATTGCATCATATTGACCCATTCAGCCTAAGACCAACACTGGTATGAGGAAAAGATGCTGTAATGCTAAATGACTGCTTTGAAATATTGTATGTACTGTTTTGCATGCCTTTACTACCATGCCCGAGAAATGTGATTTTTATCATGTAATAACATTTTCAGGATGTGATACCTGCAAATGGAGTACCATTTGCATTCATGAACTAGTATTATCAAAGACTGTAGTGAATGTTTCTGTAGTAATGCTGTCCACAGAAATTATTTTGCCATTTGTTGTTGTACCTCAGTTACCACCATACCAGATTAGAAGATTAAAACAAGAAATTTGAAAAACACATTTGCTGTATAAGCCTTGTCCTCTTTTCTTGGAGAAGTGTTTTTTTTTTGTACTTAGTTGAGGTTTTGGGGAAAAATAATGGCAAAGGGGATTCCTGTTTCCTGGGATATAATACTGTGTCGTTCATATTCTCTGTCAAGTATTCTGAGAAGAATGATCTTGAAGATGAAAGTGCTATGATCCTTCAAAATTCTTGGAACTTCTTGCACTGTGACATGGCAAAGGATCCCCAGGAAACATGAATCTTCAACAATACTTCTGTGAGAACCTTCAATTCCATGTAGTCTGAAAGCGTGTACTGTTCAGCATTCGCCCTGTTTTCTGGTAGATCATTCTAAACATTCCAGAACATCACATTGTACACTTAAGTTGATATAAAGGCATCTGCTCGACTGTGGTGGGAATTTCAGAGCCTGTAGTCATGTATTCTCACTGTTCATTAACATGATGTCCCTCTGTATTATAGTGGAATTGAATTTTATTAAGCGAAGTTTGTCAAGTAACCATTGGATTATTTATTAAGCAAAGCATGCAGATTACATTCCTCCCTCAGTGTGAATGACCATGTTTCACACCTATATAAAACAGCAGATAAACTTATAGTTCTGTATAACTTAATCTTGGATTGCACAATGGAGGACAAAATATTCTGCACTGAATGGTAGCAGGCATTACCTAACTTCAGTCTACTCTTAATTTTTTCCTGAATAGAATTTTGATTCATTAAGATTGCTTCCAAATATATGTACTCTTCCACCCTCTCAGTCTATATATTGTGACTTTGTCCTGCATTCTGATCTTGAGACATGACCCTGTACTTAGTTTTATCAGAATCTACTTCTGGTCCTTTCTCTTTGCTAGCAGCTACTAAAGCATTTGTGTTTTTCTTTATAGTACGTATGTTTCCACCCAGCATATTAACATCATCAACATAAACCAAAACCTCATGTGTACCATTTCATTTCAAGCCAACCTGGTTTACCTGAACTCTTCTATTGGCATACTCTAAAGCAAAGCTGAAAAACAATGGCAGTAAACCATCTCCTTGTTTCAGACCATTCTTAATAGGAAACATGTCACCCACTTGTTTGCCTGTTCATACTCTGCTATAGGTTTCATTCAGACACTATTAGCCAAACCAGTTTTATGTGGATACCAAAGTCAATGAGAATATTAGTTGTTTCAGAAATAATGTGGTCAAATACAGAGGATTACAGTTATAAGTCTGTAATGGCTAGCCACTCTGTTATGACTTGAAAATATGTATATCATATAAATTGACTGGTTTTATTAAATTTGATTTTGTTCTCTTGGTTGATATGGTTCAGACATCTTTGTGTTTTGTTTGTTGTTATTCTCAGATGTAAAAAATATCATTGTTTGTAAGAATTGAAACTCAAGTTGTACCCTCATGTGTTACGTTGTATCTCTTAAGGTACTGATCCCTCTACTGGAAACTGTTATTGATAAAATGTATAAAAGTCTCTTTCCCATGCAGGTAACAAACCATGATTCATTGGTGATTCAGCCCATAACCTAGTCACTGTACTGAATACACTGTCCATGGTCATCTTTGAATATCTGCTGTGTTCAAAATCTTGCATTTAATTAATTAACCCACAAGTCATTCCACTGAGTGAATGCGTGGAGGGATTACTTGAAATATCCAGTAGCTCCCTTCTTCTTCCTTTCCTCCAGTCCACCCTGCCATCCCTTAGAACACTAAATTATTTATTAACTTGATAATGTATTGTTAAATAATGGTAGATCAGTAAAACTGCATTAATTGCAATACCTCTAGGCATATCTTGCCTCAAGGTGAGGCTTAGGTCATATATGGTTTTATTATATAATTGTATTATCCTCTTTGTTTTTAGTGTACATTTGAAGGATGTGGAAAACGGTTTTCACTGGACTTCAATCTACGAACCCACGTTCGTATACATACAGGGGACCGTCCATATGTATGCCCCTTTGACGGATGCAACAAGAAATTTGCCCAATCAACTAATCTCAAATCTCACATCCTCACACATGCCAAGGCCAAGTAAGTTGTATTATTGTCAGTGGGCTAATGATTATCACTAGTAAATAAAACAGTACTGAACAGTCTATACACAATTCTAATTAATCATCAGTTCAAACAGTTATCACCAACATGTTTCGGCTTTTTAAAAGCCAAAATGTGTTGCTGATAATTGTTTAACTGACGATTAATTAAAGTTGTGTATCAACTCTATTCACTATTTTTTTTATTTACTAGTATGATATAACACCATGGGGATGCCTTGCCTAAAAGTAATGCTTGTTATTGTTGGTTTTGCACTGAATATTAATTTTTTACAGTACTTGCATGCTACATGTAGGTTACATTTTTTTGCTTTTGCCCGTATGTGCGTACTGCATGTAGGTTGCTAACATTGCAACACTGGAAGCTTTCAGGCATACACAATGCATATTGCATTGTGTATGCCTGAGTGCTTAGCCTGGAGCATCTTTACACAAGAAGTTGTGGTTACTGAAGTGAAAAGTCTAGCAAAAAATAGTGTAAATCTTCTGAAATGGCCTTCATTTAAAAGACAGATCCCTTCTGACGGCACTTATAAATGAAAGATTTCTTATCACATCCCCTTTTGAAGTCTACATATACACTAGGAGCATGATAGCATAGTACCTTGCCTTCTTTTTATTGGCTGCTTGGTGCTGTTCATTGTGGAAAGAATGTCAGGAGCGGTAGGTTTACTGCTTACTTCCATAGAATGCTGTTATTGTCTTTATTTTCTTGCATCTTTAAATACATATGGAGTCGCTTACACCTGAGGCTTAATTATGTTTCATATGTCTGTATCCACATTTGTTCATATTACCCATTGTGTTTTATTACACGTATTTGAAGCTGAAGCCTTGAAATAAACAGTACACTCTTTCAAATGGATCAGTTCTACTTGTTTTGAATTTTAAAACAGTCGTTCAAATTTACGTGACTTTGAAATTCCGTCTTTTCACGTTATATTATGAGGGTCGCTCCGAAATTAATGCCTCCTCTTTTATTATGTTGGCGCACGATGTCAGAGGCAGATGTTGGTGATGTGGCAGTAGGGGTTGAACCTTCCCACCAATATTCTGTTAAATTTTGTTGCCATGCGACGGATAACAGCAGACGGGCAGTCTGACAAAATGGCATCTGACATGGAAAGGCGTATGAAGCAAAGGTGTGTAATTGAATTCCTTCATGCGGAAAAAATTGCATCCAGTGGTGTTCATCAACGCTTGCTGAACGTTTATGGAGAACAAACTGAATGTTAGCACAGTGAAGTGGTGGGTGGTGCGTTTCAGCAGTGGCGACAGCGATGTGAAAGACAAGCCATGTTCCGGACAGCCATGCACAGCTGTCACACCACAAAATGAAGAGCGTCTCGATCAGCTCATCTGCGCGAATGGGCGGATTACTAATAGGGAACTGTGTACGGAGCTAAATATCGGTTTCAATGCGTTGGAAACAATGGTGGCAACATTGGAATATCGCATAGTTTGCACCAGATGGGTCCCATGAATGCTTACACGGGAACATAAGGAACACTATACAAGTTTGTTGGGACCTCTTGAACCAATACGAGGCTGAAGGTGACAGTTTCCTGGATCACATCATCACAGGTGACGAGATGTGGTGTCACCACTATGAGCCGGAGTCAAAACGGCAGTCCATGGAGTGGCAACATGTGAATTCCCCATCGAAGAAAAAGACGCTGCCCTCAGCAGATAAAGTGATGTGCAATGTCTTTTGGGATAGGAAAAGGGTGATCCTTCTGGATTTCCTTGAACCCGGACAAACCATCAACTCTGACTGCTACATTGCAACGCTGACTAAGCTGAAGGCTCGAATTTCCAGAGTCAGGCCAGAGAAGAAGACAGCCTTTCTCTTGCAATGCGATAACGCCAGGCCCCATACCAGTTTGAAGACCGTGGAGTACATTGTCAATCTTGGCTGGACTGTCATACCACACCCACACCATATAGTCCGGATTTAGCGCCTTCTGACTTCCATCTGTTCGGGCCGATGAAAGATGGACTGCGTGGGCAACATTTTCCTAGCTACGACACCATTGTATGAGCTGTGAAACAGTGGGCCGCCTCCGCTGGTGCAGATTTTTACGAGCGTGGCATGCAGGCTCTTGTTCATCGCTGGCGAAAGTGCATAAATTGTGGTGCCTATGTCGAAAAATAGTGTTTTGTAGCTAAGAATTTGCTTTATCAAATAGTGTTATTGTGCTCCTTGTATCTATTGTAGTTTCCATGGAAATAAATAGGAGGCATTACTTTCAGAGCGGCCTACATATTTAGTGAGGCTTCCCAGGAAGGACTCTGCTCCATGGAGTTGGTTGGTTGGTTGGTTGGTTGGTTGGTTGGTCAGTAGGTTGGTCGGTCGGTCGGATAGTGAGAGGTGAGTGAGTTGTTTGTTGTCCATTTGTTTGTGGGAATTCAATACAGAAATCTTTGTTGAAATGTAAGGAATCAAATAAAAACTCAGCCAACACACCCCTTTTCTTTCTATATCTTTTCTCATATATGCGGCCCATGAAGCGAACCCGAAGTATATTATCAAAATTAATGCCTCTGTACCTTTCTGTGTCTCTTATAAAATTTAGTAATTATTCAGTAACGTCATGCATGTGTATGCAAATGCGATTTTTGGGGTAACCTCAAAGAAGTTTACCAAGTGGTCCAATTTCTGAGGTTGATCATCGTGTGCGTGGGTCCCGGCACCCCCGCGCCACATTACAACCAGTCTTATTTCTGTCTTCAGTTGAAAACCTGAAGCACAGAGCATTTTTCGCTCATATCCCATCCACTATTAGACAGATTTTCTTGCAACTACAAACATTAGCTCTTTCCACGCATGCGCTAATTACGGTGTCAGTTTGTTTGCGATCTTCCACTGATGAAGGGCACTTTGCTTGTAGAGCATTCTGCCTATTCTCCTCTATCTGTATTCCACTTGTGTGTTTTCTGAAAACTTTACATAAACGTGCAAATAGGGGTTTTACATTTAATGTAGCCTTGGTTGGACTGAAAAGTGTGTCACCATTTGAGTTTCATCTGGCACAATGCCAGTATATTAATAAATGGAACACAAAACTAATTCATTGAGTCTGCCCTTCAATTCTGAATATTTACTTTTCCACGTAATCAACAAACTACTGTACACACTTCCTCCATTTATGTAGAAGTAAAACGATTTAATTTTGCTTGTCCACCAATTATTCCACGGGCCATTTAGGAAGGACCGTGAGGTCCAAAGGGTGTGCACACAAAATCTATACTTTATGCTGTTTAGCAAATATGAGCCTCTACAAATGGTGTCAGTGGATGTTGTACTTCACCCAAGGGTGTAACTGCATTATTATCGGAATTATTTTCCCAGTTTTAAGGCAGGGAAATTAATTGGTGTTCATTCTGAAAACAATTCGTAGCGCTTAAACAGTCGGAACCCCCAACAATGCATGGGTTGGCATTGTTAAGGCAGTTACATTATCTGGGAATTAGGAGAATGGAGGAGTTTTCGCATGATGTGGAACCACCCATGAAGAGGGAATCCGCATTGCACTCATTTCATACCTCACATGGAATACAGTGTGCTTCAATGAGAAGGAAGGCAGTATTAGTGTAGGTACCTATATTATATTGTAAGATTCATATGTAACAGACACACGTTTTTGTGGGGAATTGTTTTTGATGTGAAACTTGGCGCTAAACATGGTGACCAATGGAATTTAAAGAGATTTGTGAATATAGACATAGGTTGGGGCTTAGTTTTGTTAGACTTAGTATTTCTCCATCCATGCTTATTTTCCGTTTTGGTGAAATTCGTTATACCTTATGTGGCATCCCCACAGCACGCTATTTAGTTAAAATCAGCGAAGGGTCGAACGTACTCGTATACACAGGTGTGCTCTAATAGGCTGCATGATTTTTTTTTTTTTAAATTTAAACACCGCTGATTAGTGCGCAGGCCTACATACGTTCCGTGTATACCTACTCAGTTATGCTGACAGCCTAATCCAAATGTGATGTTACGCTGTTTTGTGCGCATGCGTCGCGTCGCTCTTGTCGTGAGGACTGAGCGTCGCTTTCGTCGTAGCACTCTCGTCGCATCACGTTCTCGGTGAGGTGCGCATTAAGTACATGACGTGTCGTGCAGGGATTGGCCAGACGCCTTAGGCGTCATTCACACTGCAAGCCGAGCTGAACAGGACTGAACCGAATCGGACCGCATGAGTAGTGCGCAGGTCTGCGGACGCTATGTATATCCCTCTTCGGTTATCCTGACAGCCTAATCCATTTTGTCCTCTCCGCGTCGCTCTTGCCGTGAGGACTGAGCGTCGCTTTCATCGTAGCACTCGTCGCATCGCGTTCTTGGTGAGGTACGCATTAAGTACGTGACGTGTCGTGCAGTGATTGGCCAGACGCCTTAGGCCTCATTCACACTGCAAGCCGAACAGAACCGAACCGATTGGACTGCATGAGTAGTGCGCAGGTCTGCGGACGCTATGTTTATACCTCTTCAGTTATCCTGACAGCCTAATCCATTTTGTCCGCTCCCTGTCGCTCTTGTCGTGAGGACTGACTGCCGCTTTCACCGTGTCACTCTCGTCGCGTCGCGTTCTCGGTGAGGTATGCATTAAATACATGACGTGTCGTGCAGGGATTGACCAGATGCCTTAGGCCTCATTCACACTGCAAGCAGAGCCGAACAGAACCGAATCGATTCAGCATGGAAATTTCTCAGACTTCATAGCATCAAGTACTTAAAAATTACTGGCCTGAAGACATTTCAGTTTTTTTTTTTTTTGTTCCTTTGTTAATATATTTCTAGAATACATTTACTGTTTTAAATTTCAGCAGTTATATTACCAAATGATTCACAAGAGCTGTCGAACTAGCTGCCTGTGACTTCATTGTAATCCTAGAAGTGACACACAATGTCCACTGCGTTCGGGCGCAAATGTACCTGGCGGTTTTTTTTAATTTTTGCACACACTGATAATATTCTAGCTATTAGGCCCACTGATGTTTCCACAGGATTTTCATATATGTGGTTCACTAAGTGACTCACAAAGCATTCTGTCAAATTTATAAGTCCCTTTTCCTCGCACAATCTCTGTAAGTGTGTCTGAACTTTTCAGTAATATCCTGTGTACATACTACCTTGGTTGACTGTAGTCTTTGGATAGGTTGAATTATGACAATATAGCTTTTGTATGCCAGACAGCTTGTCAGTGATGCACGCAAACCACATCACATACTGAGTGACTTACCTGCTGCATAGTGATTGCTGGAAAATTGGCTGAAAAAACTTTTTTATTCTGATTAACAACAATTTTGTCTTTTAAATTTTAATAAACAGAAACTAATAAAAAAAGGACTGCAGGGGATACCTTCTTTCATTATTTGTTATTTGTAAGTTTTTGCATCTGTTCTGTGGAATATTATTTGTGTTTGTATCCATTATGCAACCAGTTTAATGTCTGTTGCCCACAAGGCCAAGATCCTAAGCAACACAGTTGACACTTGTTGAAATACTATAGATCAAACAACAAAAACAGGTTCTAACATATACTGTCTCCTGAAATCAGCAGAGGCACTTGTGAGGGGTTGTTACACATTTCTTCCTCCTTCTCACTCTGAAAAATACCCATGGGTTGAAATCAACAAGTTTCCTGTATGGGGTCACATGTGAAATTCATTACACAATGCATCATGTAGTACTATTAACCAGCATCCATAGCATAGAATGTTAGCACTGGCTGACCGCAAACCTAAACACCTGCGATTACACGCGTGTGAAATAACTTGGCCCAGACATAAACACACAGTTCACAGATCTGTTCAAGTAGAGTATGAAGGTTTGGCAGGTCCCTTCATGAAATCACCTCAGACCCAAATTTACATAAAAGAGAGCAGAAAAACATGTGTTCTAGAAATCTGTTTTATATATATATATAATTCATCCATACACGTACACACACACACACACACACACACACACACACACACATATATATATATATATATATATATGGATGAATGGGCAGGCAGGCAGGCAGACAGATGCATGGAAGGACAAATGGGTGGGTAGGTGGACAGATGGACAGACAGATAGATAGGTAGGTAGGTAGATAGATATATTGATT
>Ga0136643_10002082_pt1 | contig 25466 bp, 18 predicted proteins | sample TergutLab28metaG_FD_96883 | JGI IMG/M metagenome (GOLD analysis project Ga0136643, IMG submission 96883) | Labiotermes labralis P1 segment gut microbial communities from Petit-Saut dam, French Guiana - Lab288 P1 (version 3) (version 3) | ecosystem: Host-associated > Arthropoda: Insects >... | reverse complement strand
TTATTAATTTATTTACATTTTACACATCTAATTCAACCTAGTGTTTCTCAAAAGTCATTTTATAATGTGCAACTTCATCCATGTAAAAATTTTCATAATAAAATTAAATGGATTACTGAATAATGGAACAGACATACTTCATGAATATGGCATACATACGCACTTCTATTCCTGGTACAGACAAAAGATTTTCTCTTCTTCGCTATGCACAGGATGACTCTGCAACCTCCCATCTAATATGAATATATGAACATAACCTTACTGCAGTTAATGCCATCAATTTGTAACAGGAAAAGTTTTTCTTTTTGGTTGTCACATGGCAAAATGATTTATGAACAGGAAAACGTCTTGCATTCTTAATGTCTATTGAGAAACACCACTGTAAGACATACAATTTAAAATGTACAGTAGTATGAAATTGAACACGAAGGAAACATTTTCAGAAAATTAAAGCATGGTAATCACAGAAATTAGTTGCCAGCTGAAATTAGAACAGAATACATTAATAACATTCAAAGAACACAATGTAGGGTAGCTGCAAAGGCAAAATATAATACACAATAATAAAATGATGATGTACAGCATAATCAAAAGCACTGAAAAACAAAGCCAACATCACAAACTCTTAAAGGAAGAGAACAAATGATCATTATTTTCCCTTAATGTTAACTCAAGAAAAATCTGTTTCAGTTTGTCGTGTAGAAATTCAGTTTGTGGTGTAGAAATTATCATCATTACAAAATGAAACACATTGTTTGCACTTTCATATAATTGTAATAAAGTTCTCACATAATCAAGTGTATCTCATCCTTTGGTTGTGTGTGCAAATAATAAATTAATTAGGCTCATAACAATGTCACCACTCCTGAATGCAAGAAAGATTCAAAAGCCAGGATCACACCTCTTTGACCAGAAGTATTCTTACAATGGATTCCAAAAACAAAACAAAAAAATGTTACATACAGCACTGCTTTGTGCTGTGTTCATGTTTTGCTATCTTTAGAGTTTTCCCCAGTACCCTGAAAATAGGCAACCTGTAGTTCTTGCTACTTGCCATAAAATTTAAATGAATTCAAATGTAAAAGTAACATCCTTCCTTAACCACTGCCATAAAGAATACCGATGGGTTAGAGGTTAAGTAACATGCATTCTTTACACCCAAGTTAGATGGAGGACAGAAATTGCCATCAGGTTCTGACCACGTTATTTACCTGTAGGTAAACAGCCTGATAAAATAGACATTGTTCTAACCAGAAGACAAAAATTATTTCACTAAATAATATCTACATTCACACACTGTAATTTTTCTTTCATAATATCCATATGTAAAAATTTATAATTTTGCCTTTGAAAATGTGGAAAATTTTAATTATCTGGGTTCCATTTTGAATGCTGATAATAACATGAATACAGAAATTGCTGAAAGAATACCAAAGGCAATGAAGCATACTATGCCAATGCAAAACTAATAAAACCAAAATTCCTAAGGAAAAACACCAAAATGAAAATATATAAAACGATGATGAGCCCAGTCATTTCGTACTCATCAGAGACTTGGACTTTAACAACAAAAGATGAAAAGAACCTACACATTTTTGAAAGGCAAATACTAAGGAAGATACTTGGTCCTGTCAATATTGACAATATATGGAGAACAAGAAACAACATGGAGATTGATAAACTAATAGAAGGTGCAGATATAGTGAGATTTATCAAGGCACAAAGAATCAAATGGCTGGGGCATATTCAAAGAATAGACCAAGCAAGACCAACTGGGAAGCTATGAGACTTGTAACCCATGGGAACTAGACCAGTAGGAAGACCAAGACAATGATTGCAAGAGGATGTTATGGAAGATCTAAACAAGCTAAAAGTTAAAAACTGAAAGGAAATAGCTAAGGACAGAAGAACTTGGAGAGACTTGGCTGAGAAGGCAAAAACCCACAAAGGGTTGTAGTGTCAAATGATGATGATGATGAATATCCATATGTTGTATCTTTAACATTACCGATGCTATACTTTTACTAGTTATTTCGGCAAGTGGCCTAAGAGTTCATGAATGAGCACACTAAGAATAAGGGATGAACTGAATTGTTAATCAGACTTTGGTGTTGGTTCTGGTAAATAACAAGAAACTTAGATTTTCTATAAGCTTTAGAAAAGGATTCATTAAATCAAAACATGTTCAACTTTCTCAAACTTTATGAAATATGCACAAAACAACAAAACTGCACAGGGCCCTCTTATAGGGTTGCTGCAGAAATTCACTGATGACAAAAGGCAATATACAAAGTAAAGTTCTTGTTTCGTAGTCTCATGCGGTAGCTCAGTTCTAGTCAAGATGATGGTACAAAAAAAGGAGCTCTTAAAAGTCATCCTTTATTGCATATTACCTTGTACCATATCCGTGTGTCATCTGTATCATTTTGAAAGGGAAAGTTCTGAAATTCTAAATTTTGTACTAAATATTTTGGTTGCCTAATACCTGGGGAATTCAACTACCTGAGGAACAATTAGCTTCTCAGGGCTCCTATACATTTTCTCCATTTAGTTAGTCTGTAACAGCACTTCTTACACTATGGTATGATGCACTGATACATCGCAAGCAGTTGCTAGGTGGGTCAAGAGATATTTGGCCATCCTCAACATGAATCCATAGCCAACTACTAAAAGCATCATGGCACTGTTGGCTGCTGAATGATGAATCTTGAAATTTGCGTTTGGAGCGACAGGAAGATGTATACAGCTCGTATGGAGTCATGTGCTGTTGAAGCACTGCACGGTTCCCAAAGGGGCATTGCATAAATGTTACCCCTCTTCTAATGACTGAAAAAAGCATATGTAATATTTGTGTTCACTCATGCTTACTTATTTTGTCATTTAAATTTTGGCATTCCCATGAAATTGTGCCGTGTGTGTGGACATATTCAAGTATGTCACAGCAGAAAAATGACAAGAACTGCTGTCTATAGGGTTAAGACATCTCACACAATACGGTTTCTCATACTTTGTCTATAATGCCTTCGGGACACCAAGTCCAACATTGCCAACCACTTATAAAAAATCCCAATACATATTTCATAGAATCCATAAGAGTTTCCACACATTACATTCACAAACAGGAACAATATATCCATGAGAAATTTAAAAAAAATACTTGCTCTTTGTGCTACTTACGCTGTAAATACGATTATTTTCCCAGAATTGAAAAAAATAACTTGTACACAGCCTGTTCCTTCTATAAACAAACAACTAAGTACTGCTGACAGCAAGCAAGATATTTATGATCAAGAACTTCACACACATGAAACTGAAACATCCTCTCCTTGCATTCTGTGGAAAAAACATTCACAAAACAGTGGGAGAGGTAGCCACACTTACTTCTGTATTAACTATCAAAATATTTATATCTCGCATTCTGGCATAGTTACCTCCATTAACAGGAAGTTTATTACGTATTACAAAACTATAAACAGCAGCTAAATTTCATATTAAGTTCATTTTTTGTATGATTTATAAATATTTAAATATGGTAATTTTTACTGATCACAAAACCACAAAATGAGTTAATGGCAGTGTCTTGGGAATAAATTTCCATAGCTGCATATATACTCTCAGTTTCACTTTGATGTTTGGTGCAGAGATACATTGATCCAAACGTTACTCATGCTTTGCAATAAGCAGTGTATTATATCAGTCTGACTCTTTCACACATCTCAGGAGTATCATGACAAATGAAGTAACTTCAATTATAAATTAACACAGCAAGTATATTACAGCATATAGAATTCTGGCACTCAGGTAAAGAACATATGAAGAACATTATAACTCTGAATTTTAAACACACTGAAAAAACTCTTGACATGTATTAATAACATACTCTTGTATCTTGTTCTTAAGAAAGTTAGTTTGATGCCCCACATCACTCTGTTTATGCGGTCCCTCCCACGCAGTTGTAATATATACACCTGATAGCCACACAAGTATTCATAAAAAGAGAATATCAATTAATTCAACACAGTTACTGCCAAGCAAACATTTCTACAGCTATGGAAGGCATATGGCATGCACACACATGCAAGATTTCAGATTCTCATATTGGTGTCGATTAAGATGCCAGTCTTATGAGATGTTATGCCCCACTAACTGGTACTAAATTACTGACATTCAGAGCAGCATCGTATTTCACCTTCAGAGTGTAGCAGTTTAAGAAACCTAAGTTCTTGGATCGCTGTGCTCTAAAGAAGGAGGCAGCTTGCTCCTCCCAAAACTCAGTAACTAATTACCAGTTGACATAGCATAAGGTCCCAAAAGACTTGAATCCTCAAGCATTCATATATCAAAAGACAAGCACTGTTTGTTCATTCGCCAAGATCCCATGCAAGACCTGCAGACGTATAAAGCAGGAATAGAGATATGGTATAGGAACTTGGTGGAAGGTGTAAATGAAGTTATTGTCTCTGCTGTGCAGAAGCTGAACCCTAGTGTTGATAACTTGTCCCTGCAACACGGTTAATCTATTTTAAATACTTAAAACTTAGTTCTGAATATTTTGAAAAGGGATTTATACACTGTATGCAAATTGGGCACATTAAAAAGAATAGGGTGGCACTTTTTCTGTTGTTAGCCTCTAACCAAATGGGGTGGGTACTTAAATTTTAGCATGTGGTTCATGAAACACTGAATACTATTTGAACAGAAAAAGATAAAATTATGAAATATATGGTATTTTGTGGAAAATAAAACAAATTATGCAGCAAGTCTTAAAAATCCAGTAAACTTCCTTTTTGCCTAAATATACATGAAATTAATGTTTAGGGGTGCTCTCCTAATGAGCATTCACATCTGGTAAAATGTATTTAAAAGGTTAAACAGAACCACTCATACTTCAGGCAGAATATGCCTTAAGGAAAAGGAACAACTATTCATGGTCTGTTTCTTCAAAACTGGTATGCAATTCGTAATTCACTCCTCTCTCTCCAAGTTGGCAGCACTGTGAGTACTTATGTATGGAACTTCCTGTACAAAAACCTTCTTTTGCGGATATTTAGTTGAATTTTTACATTTTTCTTCATTTTCGTTCACTCATCTCCAATACAAGGCTGGGATAGCGCAGTCGGTATAGCAACTTGCTACAGGCTAGACGGTCTGGGGATCGAAATCCGGTGGGGGCGAGATTTTCTGCATCCATCCAGACCGGCCCTGGGGCCCACCCAGCCTCCTATACAATGGGTGCAGGGTCTTTCCCAGGGGTAAAGTGGCAGGGTGTGGTGTCGACCACCCGCCCCCATCTAGCACCCAAGGCTTAAGGAAGGAGTAGATCTATACCTCTACTCCCCCTCTGGACCTTACTGGTCTGTTCTAGGGTGAACTTTACATCTCCAATATAACTTGCCATAACACACGGGCAAACTTAAGAGAATACTACAACACAACACCTTCCTCACCACTCTCCTTTTGCCAGAAGTCTACCTTTAAGAAAAATTGCTTCAAAAGAGACAAAATACAAAGTTTGTAATTTCAGTAATGTGGCACAACATTTTACCGAGTTCTGTGCCTTACTAGGCAACAGCTGTATAAACTGAGTGCTCTGTGATGAAATATTTGTCTCTTGTCTCTAGTACTCAGATGCACATAGACGTAAACAATAACAGGAAACAGATTTATAAATTTGCTACAATGCTTGTACACAGGTCTCAACAGCAAGCACCCTGTGTCACACTGTACTTCATGATCACCAATATTTTACTTCTGTTGCACAAGGTTTATGAAACCAGAATGTTCTTAAGTCTCATCAGTGTACAGGTAATACCACCCATCTGAACACGTAACAGTCAAACTACTGGAAGTGAGTCATGGACAGCCCAATATAAACTAGCTGCTAGTGTGGGATCCACACTGAATGGTACTGTCTCCATATATATATATATATATATATATATATAAAGAAAAATTAATGTTCTTAAACAACAGTAAATTAAAATCTCAGCCGATATTCTCAATAAATCAATTGGTTTTGATGATTTTTCCAGATATGGGGAAGGAGGGAAAGGGGGGTAAAGAAATTACTTAAATTGAAAAAATTTCATGTATCAGTACTATAGCCAGCCAGTTTATAAAATAATCTGGAGGGAAAAAGTATGTTAGTAATACTAATGTCAAGTGGAAAGTATGAAGTAAAATAACCCATTAGTTGGCATACATGTTACTTATTAGACAATCATAAAAGAAGTATGGCATATAAAATTACCTGCCCCAGTATCAATTATGAATACATATAAAAGATGTGAATTTTTAACATATAATATTAATATCATATTCCTCATACTTCAAAAGCACACATGAATCAATAAGCTAAACAGAAGAATGACACACCCTATGATGACTCCATATGAAAGTACATTATGTACACCTTAAAGAATATTCATGTAAAACCATTTAGTCATTACTATTACCAGTTACTGAACCTAAACAAAACTAGTTGCAATTCTCTTGCAGTAATTGACTGCTGTCAAAACCTTGAGATCAGTTCAAGCAAAAAGGACTACTTTTCATTTCATATTATGGTTGCAAGTTGGATTCAGTTCACAGTCATCCCTAACATATAATTCGAGCACATAGTTAACTATTATAGAAATTTTATATTTAAATACAGTGTACTTACACATCCCACAAACTAAACACAATTTCATATTCTGTTTAACTTCAACACATACATTTTAGTTACTTTTAGGGTCAAAACCTGTAAATTCATATCTTTAAATGTGACACTGCACTAATGTTTGGCAACAATGTCACATGCTTCTTAACAACAATGGATTTAATACAAAATTAAGGGTGTCCAGTCATCAAAATCAAGGTGCATTAGTTCCTAGCGCAATGTGTGATATATATGCATAATATATATTCCTGAAAAGCTGTCAACAACTGAACAGGGAGCTCTGGAACAGCAGAACAGTCAGGTAGGCAGGCAGACAGACGGGGTCCTTAGAGCAGAAGCAATTTCCAGCAACACATGGGCAAGTTGTAAGGCAAAAGCTTTAACAGCAGCTTACAGTTCTGAAACTTCAAGCTTGAAATACTTGCAAAGCAAAAGGTACATCAGCATTTACAAGCCACCTTAATCTACTATTCATGATACATATGAAATCCTACCATAAGTACTAGAATCCAAAAAGTAAAACTTTTTGGCCTACTACAAAAAAAAAAAAAAAAGGATGAAACTCCAAATAAGCAGGAAGCATTACATTATGAACAAAATAAAGCAAAAATGTTACTAATTACTTTGTTATGACAAGCGTTAACTTTTCACGCATTATTTGAAATCTGAGTTTGGCCAATTTAATAAAACATACTACTGCTATTAAGTAACAGACAATCTGATCTCTGTTATATCCAGGTTTGCCAGACATACAATGTTTATTTCCTAATGAGTGTGCAAACGGGCTCCAGAAACACTAAGGTACTGTGAACGTATGTTTACAGGAAGTATGTAGTTGGGAATAATGGATTTTCAGCAGCACCTGTGAATAACTGATAACTCCACACGACTGACATCTCACAATTATACATACCTTAGTTACTGCAAAATGTAAGCTAATTTTCCTAAATGATTAAAAAGATACTATGAAAACAAAACTGGTCTTTGAGTGTTTAGCAACATCCAACAAAAGTAATAAACATCTGTAAAACTTCATCTTATAGTTTCACCCATAAGAAATCCATAATTTACAAATATAACTTGTCCAGTTAAGAAAAAAACCGAACTTAGCACGATTGTACATGATGATGATGATAAACCGACTTTAATTACTTGATGCCACAAATATGAAAATTTTGTGAATAAATTGAAATTTTACATTAGAAAACATTTCTCTTGTAAAATATTACTGTTCAACCTCCCCAGTGACCACAGTTTTAACAATTTCAAATTAACATGCAGCTGTTGTGCAATTATATCCATTTTTGCTAACCCTGGTGTGTGGTTTTATGTATTCCTAGTTTCTAATTTACATACAGCCAGAAAAAACACTGATTTCCAAACTAATGGCTCCACATTTGATGCAGGAAGGAATATAATAGCATTATGTCATCTGAAACCAGTTTGCTAGATTGCAAATTGCTAGTATGATACCTCCTGTGGTAGTTCTTAAACATTACACTTCAATGTTATTGCATACTTTTGTGTCTAGTAAAGGCACAGTCAAATAAGTTCTGTTTTGAGGAGTTTCAACAGCCTCCACAAGGTACCCAATCAACAATTTTGCTCAAGGCCAACATCTTTCAGGAATGTACTCCTGGGAATGGGAAGCAATTCTGCTTAGTTTAGTTTAGTTTAGTTCAGTTTATTAGTCTAAAATATGACACATATGATAGTGGACTCCATTTCAGCCAAAAATCTGACATGGGAGAGGTAAATTTCAGTCACAGATTATACCCAACTAAACAAAACCTTGTTCGAATTACAGTTACCAAAAGCAGTCCCAAATCTATCATAAACTTATCATGTGCCACTAAATCTGGATTTGTACAATACAGACACATGTCAATGAAAGATGAGTTCCCTGTCATTAATTTTACTCTACAAATTATGCCACTCTGTCACCAGATGACAAATACTGTACAAAATTACAGAACACACCAAAATTGATACATTTTGAAGTATTTCGTTCATCTTATAAATGCTATTGAAATTTAGAGATTTATCCATCACATCAAAACCTATATGTCCTAGAACACCTTATTACATGTCCGAATAGAGTGCACTGTTAAGCATGCATTTTATCTATCTCTTCTGAGTGACCAAGTGGGTTCGCTGTTTCAAACATTCCAGCAGCATCACCCAGTAGGTATAAAAATTGTGAATCTGGCAATTGCAAAAAGGCAAATGGTAAACCATATTTTACTTCTGAACTAACAATTACTTCAATAACACCTATGGGAAATTTATACCCTAATTAAGGGCTTCAGATAATACATTAATAGGTAAACATTTGCATATGTATGTATCTTTCATTCTTCTTATTAAAAACATGTATATAAATACAAAGAATAGATCCACATTAAAACCTATCACTGACAATCCCACACATTAGTGTTTTTCTTGACTGACTGCACTTTGGTGAAGTTTCTGTCCTTATGGGAAATAACGCTGCATTACTGGCTAATCAGTTCTTGACATTTTGACACTACATAGTGGTCTCATCTTCAAGGACTGAAAGGTCCAAAAAGAATGATAAAGGAAAGTAAATGCATGATTATATAGGGATAGTGTAACTGATGAATGGCCACTACATCTCAAAAAAGTCAGGAAACAATTACCCACTTATACAACATCATAACCAAGAAGAATGAAAATTCAGCTGCACCACTGTGAAAACCTAAAAACTTGCATGATTGCAATTTCATATCCTTCATGGAGGAGTAGTAAGTTTCAAAATGATGAAATGTAATTACATGTTTCAAAATCTAGAAGATGGAATAGGGAAAATCAATTTATTAACAGTAAACAAGAGGACTAAAAATTCAGGATGAATTTCACTCCTTCTGTACATCCTGATGTCTGTTACATGTGCTTGTTCTTCTCACATTCCCATTCTATTAAAACACTGCAATAGAAAAACGGTACCTCACTTGGTACAGTAACTAGGCTGTAGGATGGACAAGCACAGAATCAAGGCTCAACTGCCAACAAGAGCAAGTGATTTTTCTGTTTTCCAGTGTGTCCTGACCAGCCACAGAGCTCACTCAGCCTCCAAAGCAACGGGAATAGGACAGTTTCTTCCCAGAGGTAAAGTACCCAGGGTGTGCAGCTTACCAATTACCTTGTTCTAGAGTAAACTTTAGAAATCCCTTGAACTATACCTCCATTTCCCTACATGTCTTTCACTGTGGTGCTTTGGCAAAGTGACAACTTTAAGGGTTGTTTGACCGCGCATCTTCCTCATGAAATAAAGTGAAATGCCAACTTGATGCAACTAGGTAATTTTATTGATGTATTCTTAGCTCAACATGTTTCGGGTACATATGCCCATCACCAGGAGCATTAGATGTTGAGTTGCAGCATATGGTTTTCTACACTGAGTTTTTGGATCGGTGGTGGTCTTGAGAGCCGCTGCGTAGGTCGTGTGTACTGCACCATCCGCACCGTACACACGACCTACGCAGCGGCTCTCAAGACCACCACCGATCCAAAAACTCAGTGCAGAAAACCGTATGCTGCAACTCAACATCTAATGCTCCTGATGATGGGCATATGTACCTGAAACATGTTGAGCTAAGAATACATCAATAAAATTACCTAGTTGAATCAAGCTGGCATTTCAATTTATTTCATGACAATTTTACTTTATCAGGTACATTGTTTGGGCAGAGAGAGAGCATATTGACTCTTCATCAGATGTCAAAACTTGGAAGCCTATTACTTTATAAAATACTTGAAAGCTATACTTTTTTAATGCAAACATGACATTCCATACTATTACCAACAGTAACATAGAAATGTTTTGAAAAATATATGCATATGTTCACCACTTAACGCTAGTGTAATAACATGCTAAATTTTTTGTTACAACAAAATTTAAAAGTCTACTTGGTACACACTTTTCTTGAAACTGCCATAAAAATCTAAGTACAGAAATTAATAAATACAGTACCTCATCACTGATAATAAGGCTAGGTCGCCGCGGCTGCTCTTCTGGAGGAATAAGAGAACCCCTCCGACTAGAGGGTCCTGAGCCCGGAGCAAGCGAGCCCTTCCGAGCATCTCCAACAGGTGACTTCTCACGGCTCACCTCAATCTTTGGAGCTTCAGGGGCCTTGATTTCAGGTGCCTTGATCTCAGGAACTTTCACGCCTGGCTTCTTGGACTTGTCAGCCTACAGCAAAAAAGAAAATAAGGGAGGAAAAAAAAGGTCACTGAAAGGAAAAGCACTGTCATTGACTTGTATGTAAAATCTCATAGTTTTGCCCACAAATCTTGAAGTAAGGGTAAGAAAGAAAACACTTGCAAATGACTGAAGACTGTCATCTGTCCACGAACTACACAGTTCAGGTGAGTCTTAAAATGACTTACTTATTTGTAATGCTCCATTCTGGCATAGAAATGATGTGTCATTACTTTCAACTAAACCAAAGGCATAGCAATTCTGACAAAATAATGGACTGCTTATGTTTCACAAACGTGAATATGATGTTAAGTGTATTATCAACTAACATTCATGTAAGAATTAAAGAGGTCCAGTACTCTGCCTGTGGAATAACATAAATAAAACAATTAAAATGAAACAATAACATACGTAATTCACTGAAAAGCATGTAATGGGCATGCAGTGCCCACCATTCCACATGTAACTACATACAAAATTTAAATTTTTATACTTTATAAACATGTGGTCAAATTTATTACCAGTTGAACAATTCTCTAACGTACCTATACTCACGAGTATTTGGTAATGTTCCAGCTTTTCCCTTAATTGTCTGAATACAAGAAGATAATAAATAAATGCAGTTCTCCTTCAAAGCCATACCATTATACACTTGTAATTTTTTTTTTGACAAGATCCACACACTGATAGTAACAGACTAGCAACCATCAAGGACAAAATGCATTTCATGGGTGAATACATTTGTGCAAGAGGTAGATTTCTACATGAATGACAATGTAGTGTTACAACGCTGAAAATTTATGTATAGGACATTTAAAAATAAAACAAATGAAACAAAAGCCAAGACACTATGATAATGCCGCTGCTGTTCTTACCCTCCTCCTCCTCCTCCTCCTCTTTCCTCCGCCTCCTTAACAACATCATCATCATCATCACCACCACCACCACCACCACCACCACCACGAACAAGCAACATGTTCCCAGTATTAAAATAAAGTCAGGCAGAAAACAAACCATAAAAATCAACCATGAACATAAAAATTTACTAGCAAACTTTTCATTATTTTTCTAAAAATTACTGTGTAATTCTCTTAGCCTGGCAGATGTGTGTGAAGGTGTGTGTGCATGCACATGAGCATGCTCACACACACACTCACAAATACATACACACAGTAATTTTTTTATTAATGCTGTAAATTGATAAGATTACATAGCATTGGTAACAGATAAATGAATGTAAATGGAAGATTGGTGGAATGATACTGACAGGGGGGAAAACCAAAGAACTCGATGAAAAGCCTGTCCCAGTGTCACTTTGACCATCACAAATCCCATGTGGACTGGCTGGGAATTGAGCCCAGGCCTCCAAAGTTACAGGCCAGTAACTAACCACCTGACGTACAGCATAGCAAGAACTTAATGATTCTTAATTGAGAGATGTATTGCTAGTTATAACATTAATGGACAATTCATTTCACATGTGATATGCACAAACAAACACTACACACCCAGCCCTTGTTTTACCCCTAAGTTGTATTCCTGAAAGAGTAAGTGTAAATCCAAAGGCAAAAATAAAAAATGATATTCCCATGAGAAAATAAGACTTAAATAAATGCAAAATAAACTAGTCAAAGGGCATTAAATAAAAAAAAAGACAGAGCACAAATTAATTGGAGTAAATTGGAAAGAGATATTAAAGCAAAAAGGTGTAAAACAAAAGGGCATAAAGCAAAGACTGTCATGTCTAATGGGGTGCAGCACATAAATTAAATACCTTACCATGACAGTGCAGATCCAATATGTCAGACTAATTCATGGGTTTCCAAAATCAGGCCACACAATGCTATACATCCTATCACCCACTCCATGACCCATCTCGGGCGCACTTGACACTATTTTCACTTCAGATTCAAAGTCAGTTGACCAAAAAGTTGTCAGTACCACTGTGAGAGCTGGCCAACTCAGAATAAAAATTCACATTTCCCCAGCCTTATAATAGCAGCTAACATGCCACCTGTGGAGATAATTCAGTATCTTCAACATATCCCAAAGTAACAAGGGCCTGGAATGAAGTCCGACAAGAACAGCTCCTTTAATTGTTTGCCAACTTTCAGTCTTGTGAAAAAGAACATATATTGCCTGGGAAAACAGCTACAGGGAAGTTGTAACTAAATACTAAAACTATGCACTATAAATACAGTTCTGCTATATTTAATTTGGACGAGGGCTCTGGCTTTGGAATGTGCCAAATGTAATAAAAAAATAAGATGTAGATAAGACACAGCAAAGTAAAAAAATATAATTGGAGATTATTGTTCCACATGTTGAAAATTTGGAAGTCACAGCTCAGTCAACATGGATACACTCCAAATTGTTACACATCAGATATTAGCGTAATTAAAGTATCAAGGTCATCCACAAGAAGCTGATAATGGCTCAACTACTCCAGAAATTCCCTTACTTTTATACAACCTGAAAAATCCATATTTATAACAGCTTGGCACTGGGCCCTGCTCTAATTATATACAACTACGAGATTTGAGGGTAACACGTAAGAGTTGATAAAGATCCCAGGATTCTGGCATATGATGCCATGTCAAACAGTACACAGTTACTGTTGTTTCAAAAGAGCTTGTTGTCTCCATGTTTAAATCAAAGAAGTCCAAAAAATCAGCTGTGCCAAAAAAAAAAAAGGTGCATTACATAGGGATGGCCAATTGGAGCAGTGAGCCAATAGGGGCAGCATCCCTGAACTATCATTTTCTGGTCACTCTACTTTACTTTCCATGCCTCCATTCACACCTTGTCCCCTTGTTAAATATCCCTTGGCAACATTATTATACCTCAACCATCCTCACTGATGTGAATTTTTAGGCTATCTCAGCAGTTTAGCTGGTATCTCCATTCTTCAATGATGTGGCTGCATGCAACTGGACAATTGATGGCCACCATTTTGAGACATCACAGTAGTCTCATTTTCAAGGGTCCACAGAGAATAAACTGCTTCTTTGACATTCAAACCCTTGACAATGACACCATTATGTAATCTCAAAATTTGATAGCCAGTAAAGCCATGCCACATCCCAGAATGAAGACTTCATCCTCCTTTAAGTTTCCTTTGTTCCACCTCTCAAATAACTACATCCCCGACCTCTCCCATACCACACAAGTGTAAATGACCCTTGTCACAACCCCTTACTTTTCCTGCACGTTGCAGCTACAGCCTTACCCACTGCTCATCACAACTCCCACTGGCTCTCTAATCCCAACAGCCTCTTTATATAATAAAACACCCCCTCTTCCCTGCAGCTCATTCTTACTGAAGTCCTCTGAACCTGAAGATGGAAGCAGCAAGCTTCTCTGAAACGCCAGTAACTATTTAGCTTTCAATATGGTACCATACACCTGCACACTTGGCAATATATATGTAAAATTATATGTGAATATGCAGGTTCTTTATATAAAGGCCTTCAAATAATTTCACATGCCAAAGCAGACAGAACAGCAGGGCTGACAGCCTTTATCAGGAGTGTAAGTACTTTAAAGGTAAAGGTAAAGCAGTCCCGTTACAGGCCTGGAGTAGCCCAGAGGGTTCTTAGGAAGTTATGGTTCCCAGATTTCATGACGATGGCACAGGACGGTGGTAGGTTGTCAGCCTTACGCACCGGCCGCCTTTACCCCCAGGAAATACTCCTGGTACTCATTTGTTAGAGGCTGAGTCGACCCCAGGGACATAGTGCGATTGGAAGGATTTTATATCAATGAAAAATCCAATGACACCAGCTGGGATCGAACCAGCGACCTTCTGATTTGTAGCGCAGCACCTTAACCAGTGTGTTACCGCGGTCCCCAATGTAAATACTTTACAAGAGAATATTCAGACTATACTTTATACAGAATTAGAATCAAAAGGCAAGTAAATTGGCTTCAAATAACTGCCATATCTATGTTTGAACAATATAACTGCAAATGTTCTACAAGACTAGTATCTGTATGGAAATAATTAAAGAATCTGCATGCTATGCACATTCCAATTGTACCAAACTGAATGGTACCATGAACGTGTTATTTCTTTGTGGCTGCTTCAGTGGTAGGCTTTGTTACAAACTTAGATTTATACAAGAAAGCAGACATCATCATAAGTAGCCTATGGAGTGAAAATTTAAAAAATCTCAGTAAATTCAAAGGACATTACAGAAAGTGTCCTCAGATTAGAAAAAGAGCTCTACAGAATGGTTCTGTACTTTCAGTTCACTGTAACAGTCACTTTGATGGTGCTGTCAGTACCATGTCTAAAGGGCCTGATCTGATTGTAAGGAATTGGCTAAATAACACAATGATTACAAAATTTTTGATACTGTATCCCAGTATTTAAATTCCATGTTTTAGGAGAAGATGGAGAAGTGTGTTTTGAGCACAAATATGGTTACTATTCTTAATATTGACAGTGGTGGAATATATGTACATGATCCTCCTGTAATATATTAACTACACATCTTCTTTACTTCCCATACTATGTACCAACTCATTAGTTGCTACTGTACATACATGAATACCCACCACACTGTTAGCCCAGATTCCTTTCTCAGGAGAAAAATCAGATGCATGCGATCACCACTCTGTGTGTTCGAGTGAGTGAGGGAGTGAATGCGTGTATGTTTGGGCGTGTGTATGTGTTTGCTTGTTTGTTAGCTTCAAAATATGGTAGAGGCCACCACACTACACATTTTTGTATTTCCTACTCTCAGTACTTACAAAAAGGAAGGGAGCATAAATTGGTGAGAAAGAAGTGAAAATAGGGACACAATATAATGATTCTGAAATAACATATGGCAGTCGATCTTAGAAAAATACAAAACTTCTACTAAAATAGTTATGCTTTACACTGTGAAACATGTCAGCCATTAATCACACTCATCCAACCTTTAGCTTCACAACAACATGTAATGGACCAGTCAAGCTAGAGATAAGTTTTGTATGGCAATAAGGAGTAATATTCCTGTCAAGTCATATACAAAATAATGTTTAAAAGATAACCAATCATAAAGCTGGTAAAGAATCAAAACAGCCTACATGTATTCACATTATGTTCAACAAATATAACACAATCATAATTCATTATCTGTGTTTGGCCTTTGTTCATGCTCACATGATGATGATGATGATGATGATGATGATAATGATGCAATGATGACGACAACTACGATTACGATTATGATGTCAACAATATAACCAACATATGTAATGACATGCTGGATACAATAATATTAGGCAGGAAAGAATATATTATGGAATCATTATTCCACAATTAATTATTTTCTTTTGCCAGCATGTAAATGAAGAACCATTCTGGTTTGCCATGGTGTTTGATGCCTTGCTAAAGAACTTAAAAAATATGTATCTTCAAAGAAGCAGCACTGTTCATACTGAGGATGTCCTAAGGACAACAACAAATGAAATATTGGAAGAAACAACACTTTTCAAATAGAAGAATACCCAAGAACAATAACAAATGAGTCTATAAAAGAGTTCTTCCCTTTCTAAGCAAACATAATCTGCTGCTAAATAAAGATACACTTCTTAACGTATAGTATAAACGCAGTATATGACAAACAAAATTGTAATAATTCCATCCACCTACAATTAAGAGGCACGGTTGTGACAACAGCATGTTACAGTACTTCTCAACAAAAGAAATCTTCCAAAGAATATGCCACTAAGAAGCTACAAACCATGGGTTCTCAAACTCTCTTGTTGCCATACCACTAAATGGAATTTAATAATTTCAATGTACACCAGTATTGTTTGGATTGAGAGAAAGAGCAGAAACTGGAAAGAAAGGCTCACTATGGAAATGAGTTTTATGTTTCCAGCAGTGCTGTACATTAACAAATATGCGGCACATTTTATTTAGTTTTTAAAATGTTTATCTTTTTTTTACATTTCAATTTTTTTATTAATGCCATATACCAGTGTACAATACTTGGTGGACCAGTAGCAGTACGCATATCACAGTTTGAGAAACCATGCTCTAAACTTTCGGAAAACATTAACACCAAATAATCTACTTCACAAACAAACTCACAAAAAAGAGCATTCCCTCCTCTTAAGTTTAAAACACTAAAACTATTAATTTTAAAACATATGTGAAAAGCCCCACCAATAAATTGCAATCTGTATAAGCACAAATATAATAACAACTCAGATCACTATATTAATTTTATACTACAAGAGAAATAGGCTGGTATTAGATGAAGCTAAAATATACAATGCACAACATTTTTGTTTGCCAAAATATATTTTGATAACTCCCATTCAAGCACAGATTCTGTCTCATTATATATGAGATACAGGTAAATTAGGACTAATTTATGAATGAAAGCAAAAGTAAAGCAATATTTCTTGACTTAAAGACTTTTTTAATGAAATACCACTTTTCAAGAATAAAACATACCCGCAAGCTCCAAAGCAAAGGAGTTAATTTCAAGTTCAGTCTAAACAGAATACATTCACACAAAAGTAAAACATAACCTATTATTATTATTTGCTTTGAGATACTGAACACCAAATGCAATCTACATCATTACGCACAACCAAGAGCTAAGCCCCTTCAGAATACAAAACTGTACAAACAAATGCTATATATATCTACAGCACATTCTATACCCTTGATGAAATTTTTCTCCTGCAACTGCAAACATCTGCAGCAAAATGGTACTAAGCAGATCGTTAAATGATGATAAAGAAATTTGAGGCAACTACATAACATTTGGACACCACAAAAGCATGACATAAAACACAGCAATATGTACAAGATGTACAAGACATAGACAAAATCAGTGTAGCTATTTTGCCAGGCAGATATAATGTTGCTACTGCGGGCACAGCAAATGAAAATATCCAAATCAGTGCTGCTGAAGTTGCTGCCCGCTCACCTTACGAATAAAATCCAACTCATTAAGAATATCATCTTCCTCGTCCTCCTCATCATATTCCTCTTCTGTAGTTTTAGTCACACGTTTTCCCACCTTCATGACCTCTATTTCTTCTTCACTCTCCTCAGAACTACTAGATATATATTCCACTGGGTCGTATCTACGAATCTATATAGGCAATATGTGTTATTGTTGGGAAGTCCACACAGTTAGGAAAGAATTTGTACAAAGAAGAAAAAGCATTATTCCCACAGGTTTCATTTCATGCTACATACAGATTAAAGAGCACACAGAACATGATATGTGTACAACATCATTCTTCACATGTTAAGTCATAAGGAATTCCCTGCATTTAATTAATGAGAAGTGCTTCTTATATGGTATATTCAGAATATTATCATGGCTCACAGATCTGTCTTCAATGTCAAAATTACAACAGATATTGAGCCACAACAGCTCAGGTTTATTTGACTTGTAACTCAGGATTCATGTGTCTTTGTTAATTGTAACTTATAAACAATGTGTTTTTGTAACTTTGGTTTCAGTGCATTTGCAAACTGCCTTTAGGTATGATTCATCTTTTCACCCTGTAACTTGGCCCATTAAAAGCAGCGTTATTTATTTTTGTAATTTATTATTATTATTATTAAAACAATGTCAAAGTATTTATAAAACACAAGGCCACAATGAAGAGTAACATTCTATGAGTGATAAAAAATGCCCCTGCCCTCATAACACCTGAACAAGACACTGGGAACTAGTACCGAGGCAGTGTATTTTTTCTACAATTTACCTCACATATTTACTTTCACTACCACACAAAGATAATTTATGACCACAATTACAAAGCATATGCATTTACAGTCTGTGTTTCTATACACACACTATGATTGCTTCTAGGGGCAGGGCTTGAGGAGAAAAAAACTGAACAGAGGGTTACATAACCCAGGTCTTTCTCTGCAACCATTTCATGTACATCTTCTCCGTATGTTTCACTGATCAAAGACATAACCAGCACCATCAAATTTATGGAATGCATAAGGTTCCCAGTTCCAGGTAAAATTCAGTTGTGGCATGTCTGCAGCTCAACAGATCCGACGCATGTGTCGCATGTACAGGTCAGCAGTAGAGCAAATCATGTACAAGTGTTACATCTATCGCATATATGGACATGACCCAGCAACATCTTCTTCCTCACATGCCAGTTGCATACTTCCCAACTAATATATAATGATCAGCTGCAACTATCTGAGAACTGGAGTCTTGGTAGTGATATACCTTACTTTCTGATATGTTGCTCTATTCCAACTCCAAACTGCCATGACAGCTTCAGTCATTCCAAAATCAGTACCAACAAGAACACAGTTATTTCATTAAACAAAAATCACTTCTGCATTAACAATGGCAGTCAATGGTTTCTCAAGCTTTCTTCATTACTTCTTTGGTGCAGAGTGTATGGGTTCTCCCTTAAGATACCCACAGCATAGTAACCAAGCAGTCCTATATAAACCATAAGATCACGGCTCTTAAAACATTATCAATGAACACACAATAACTATACAGGTGGCAAGTATACTCCAGCATGTTCCAAACCAATCCTGACCATAGCAACAGCCTTCATTATTCTTTGGGTTCTTACCACAGCAGAAGTTGAACTTGAAACAGTATCCACTAGTTCCACAATCAGCCCATAACTTTCTACCAAATCTACCTGGTCTTATACAAATAAATTCTTCTAGACTGCTAAAGCCATGGTATTTAACAATCATCTCATCAGGAATATAATTCCTCAAAATTTCAAACCTCTTGAAGGGTTGCATATACCATTCACATTTAAGACGACACTTTACTATACAACAAAACGCAGCAGCAGCACACAAGAAAAAGAAACAGATGCACAGAAAAGCCATTCTTGTCACTCCCTCCACTTAACAAATTTTGCTTTAATAGAATACAATGGACAGATGCAGAATCTTGAAAACACATAAAATGCACACAACATATATCCCCAAAAGGGTTGAAAATTCTTAGTATAGTACAAACAACTGCAGCAAACAGGTGGATAAAACTACCTCAAATGTGCAATTCTAAACATGTCTACACCAGCAGAGCACACAAAATGTTGCCTGCACAAACTAGTCCCAGTATCCTATTTTGAGAACACCAATACCATCATCAGAATGGGACAACAAGGATGTGTGTGAATGGAAGTAACCATACAAGAAGCTTAAAGAACAGAATGGTAAGTTTACTTACCTACAAAAATAAAATTACTGTCCTAAACATAAAAGTAATGATTGGTGACAACACAAACAAAAATTCTTATTTACAACTCTGATTGTAGCTTACCACAGACAGTAAACTATGTACAAACTGTTTTGTTTACAGACACAGCAATCAAACAATGCTTCACTCAAAAGACCTACTTATAGTTTAATACAAAAATAACATCAATTCAAAACAGAAGTAACATACAAAGCATCCTTAATGGGGCAGCAGGATGTAAGAGGTTTGGAATAGTATATCTTAAAAATTTTAGATTCGTGTGTGATTGTATATTTTAACACAGGAATGATGACACTATAGCTTGGAATGTTTATGTTCTTATACTTGAGAATGATGTGATGTAAATTATAACCACGCAGAAAGGAGCCCAAGTAATTTGGGATCAAAACGTCCTTGAAACTTGGGATTTATGTTCAACTGCAGACTGTAACTTCTGAGGAATGTGCCTTTGGAACTTACAGTTGACACATAACTAAACTGAGAATGATGTGTTTGTAAACTGTAACTTAGGAATGGTGTGTCTCTTTTAGCCTAAAACTGATGGCTCTCAAACTTGGAATCAACGGATGCTGATATATATTAGTGAGTTACATCACAGGAATAATACAGTTACCTCAGTACAAGGAACAGCTACATACACTTTGTTAAAAATCCATCAAGAAGAAACAAATCGAGAAATAATATTATAATATTACAATAGAACAACACATATTTCCACATTTCCCTGGACAGCTGTCCCATTCTTTTACCTGAAGAGAAGACTATTCATGTTAGAGTACTTTTTTTAGTTCATATGAGGAAATAGACCAAATATCAATACTTCAGTGATATTAAGATGCATACTGTAAGCATTCAGTACAATGGAGCGTAGGTACATATATCATGCACAAAAGGTATTTTACTTACTGGTTTTTGTGCTGGTTCTTCTTCTTGTGTTATCACGGGAGCCTTCTTCTCCTCAACCTTTCATGGACACATGCAATAAAAAAATGGGAAATCAAATAGTTATTAACACGAAAAAGTAAGAGCAGAATATTATAAACTACCTTACAAAACATCATATTCAGAACAAATGCATGGTTGACATGAGGCTACTGGCTTTTATATATATATATATATATATATACAACCCACAATGACAGAAGGATGCCATAGAGATAGTACTTCCACAATGAATAACATGAGGTCAATTCAATGTCATCAGTAATTTCAGTGAGATGCATCCCGCATTGAGTTGACTCCCTCCACATCTCCCTAAAGCTGTCATGCTTCCCCCTTCAGTGTACTTCTCTGTAGTTCCCCCAAGTAATTTCACCATTCTTTCACAGGAATACTGACAATGATATACCATTGTTGGTGACATGCCCTTTCACCTGGATGATAGAGGTCATTAGGAGATGATGGGAATCCAACAGGAGACAAATGGTAGTAGACCTCAAGTACTGCCATCCTTATAATTCACAAGACTTCTTTGCATGAACTCAATACAGTTACACAACAATTAGTTTCAGGTGTATTGAGGGCTGATATTAAGGGGGTGGAGGAGTTGAGATGGTGTGAAGGTGTAAGGTACATTCACGGCAGAGACCATGCTCTTAGATCAGAAGAATCCCAACACAGCAGCAGTGACCCACAGGGCAATATTATGACCCATGAACACCCACACAAGAAATAAATTTTGCTGGCACTCTAGGTAAGGTATCACATGCATAGAGGTCCTCTAGTTCTAATGTCATGTACAAGCATGTACCAGCATGACCCCTTCCTCTCTTAGCCTGTACAATTCAGAATTTGGGCTTTTAAGTGCACAATCCTGGTTACAGCCCTACTAGATCAAAACTCCATTAATCTGACATCCAGTAATCCAGAAACTTTGATAATCCAGAACTTGAGAAGAATAGTCCCAAGACCAAGAAGTTTTGCTTTTTACCAGAAAAAGAGCTTCATCAATGAAACAGGTAAATCTTATGGACAAGTTCAAAAAGGCCTCCAAGAGTGTCTCCTACTCCAACTTCTTCAGCTATGAAGACTCCAGAAAACACAGGACAGGAAGCTAATGACCCTGAACCAGAAGATGAAGGACATGTCTAAGGGGAATATTGCTATGATTGGTTATACAAACCAAATATAGGAGCAGCAACAAAATATTACTTGTAACAACTTAGAACAGTATAGGTGCCAAATGATAATCTGTAATATGTGACAAGTCAGTTACCTGTGTGGCCCCATGCAAGTCGAATTAATGGAATGATGCTGTATATTCAAAGACAGTATTAATGTCAAATTTTTTAAGCAATATATGGTAAAATCTTTCTCATTACAACGATATAGTTGTACATGATATTGCACGATAAAATCATCACAATAAAATCATCTTGTGTCTGTGGAGACCACAATGCTGAAAAGGTTGAGCCAACCTTGTCCTAAGTTGTTCCCATGTCTCCAAATTATGCCAGAAATGTCATATTTTATAATTCAGTAACATTTTCTAAAAAATAACAGCCAAATCCAACTGGAATGTTCATGTTCTTTGTTAAATTAGTTGCACAATATGTGATAATTCACAAATATTAAAATCTTTCTTCATTGGCTTAAGGATTTCATACCAGTGACTTTCAAATCTACTAAAATTGAAGGAAAATGGCACTTTCTCAACAATGATAATACTGTGCTTTCAAGTAGAACAAAGTACTATTATGCCACTCCAAAATATCTTTGTCAATAACAATGCTCCAAGGGATTTAGAAGTTCATAAAAAACATTACACATAAAATATTATAACTATAGTACAGACTTAATTCTGACTGTATTCAAAAGTTGAGACAGTAACCTGATACAGAGAATGCAACAAACTTACCTTCGTTTCCACACCCTTCTTCTTAACTGACAGCTTCTTTTCTCCATCCACTTTAACTTCTTCAATCTGCATAAAGACAACAGTCTTTGGATTCAAAAACTATTTTACATCCCTCAACCAAACTTCAGCAAACCCATAAATTACACACACATATATTTTACTCACAATCAAATGATTAATATTAAGTGTATGGTATTACAGTTATATGGCTTGATCAAACCCCAATGCACACCCAAAGTCTCTGCAACAGCCAGCTGATGTGTGTGTGTGTGTGTGTGTGTGTGTGTGTGTGTGTGTGTGTGGAGGGGGGGAGAGGGGGGGGGGGGAGAGAGAGAGAGAGAGGAGAGAGAGAGAACGTTATTTGTGTCATTGGTCAAGTGGGGCCACAGTAAATTTCCACTACATTTGGGCACATTTTTAATTTTAAATTAGTTAAAAATGGCCATACCTTTTGTGCTGAAACCTTCACTTCTTCAACCTTCTCCTTTACCTCTTGTTGCGCAATCTGAATAAAAAGCAAATAATTAATTAGTAATTAATTTCAATGACACATCTTCAAATACCTCCGGGTAATCCGTACATTCCATCCAGCTCAAACAAAAGTCACCAGTTAACAGAACCTAAATTATTTACAATTTCACAATTGTAATATAACCCATAAATAACTCTGTATGTGTACAAATGTAAGCACCTATATCAGAGGTATTAATATTCAGAGAAAAGTAACAAAACAGTGAAAACACGTGGTGATAATATTTTACAGCTCTTCTCAAAGAAGACAGCAAGGATAAATTGACATTTGATGCAATATGGGACAAGAAAGAAGATTCAAATGCAGTTATGCAAGAGTGCCTTCTTTGTGATTCAAAACCCATTTCTGCTAACTGTAGAACTGACAACAACAGTACATCAAATTTCTTCATTTCATTCATGTAAACAGAATGACAGGACATCCACTAACACAAAGCCAGTCTTAGACCTAAGTTAAACATATGTCAACATTGTGCAATGACACTCACATGTACAAAAACTTGGTGGTCAAATATGTGGACACAACATTTCAATGTGATATCACTAAACATAAACATAAATACACCTTAAACAGAACTATATACATTTATATATTTAACACATGATAATAAGTGTTAAAACACTGGCTGCAACCCATGATTTGCATCCCAAGAAAAATGTTGTACATAAGGTGCAGAATGTCAACTGGATGTTACACAAAGATGAAGTCACATTCTATAGAACAAATCTCCAACTGTATTACACGGGCTGTAAGTAACCCAGCATATTAACAGATCTAAAATACAGGACTAATGTGACAACATACCAGACCAAAAAAATGCAAAGACATGAGAAGTAAAAAAAGATAGAAAGTCACTTGGGAACAAGTGTATCCATTTGCTGCCACATACCATATAAAGATAGAATTTGCTGACCACCACATATTAACCTGGTATGTAAACTGTAAAATCAGTACTGAATGTTCAAAACACATAAACAGATGCAACAACATGCTTCCTCTTCAGAGATAATAAGACACAAATATTTCAGCCTGATAAAAATCACTATACCCCTACTTCTTTGTGACGATAAGAAAGGACTGCAAATTTGCAAGCACCAAAGGAAAGATAACGAAAATTATAACAGGTGTATGCAGAAGGAAAAATAGACTTCAAAGAAAAACCAAAAACAACTGCAGTTATCTATCACCAGATAAAAGAATGATTTTACATGAAGACATTTCCAACCCAATTATCATACCTTCTCTGAACTTCCCAATTGAACTGATGGTTTTCCTTTGTCTTCCTGCACACCATTTTTCTGCTACAAATAAAAACAATTTACATTATGGCCGTTTACTAATACAAACAAAACTTACTGGTTTTTGGAAACTTCACACCAGATCTATAACAGTGTTCAAGAGTATTAGCAACTACTATTTAAATGTCCACATACTTTAAAAGTCTGGCCTCTTATGACACTTAAGTTATTTTAAGTTTTAAGAGTATGTAAATATACTACAGCACACAATTTGATATTAACGAACATACAAAGATAATGCCCAGTAAACAAGCACTGAGCAGAAGAAAAAAGAAGAAATACCAGTTACAAAAGATGACAGGCAAGCACGAAAGAATAATCAATGACCAAGACAGTGTCACATGTCATTGCAGAAGAGAAAGAGAAGAAAAATTCCGCAAATACTTCTGGCAAATGAAGAACACATATAATGAAAGAAGAACTCTATTCCAAGAAAGGTTACACGATTAATTTAAGACTGAAGAAGAAGAAACAAAGAACCAAAAATATTTATTTTAATAAATATGATACGAATGCGTGCAGCCTTGGCGTGCATATACAAATAATGTACATATTCACTCAATTATTTTACTAACCACTGCACTTATATAAATTTATAAAATTTACACATTAAAACATTAAAAACGCTCCGACATGTTTCTGTCCTAGGACCATCATCAGGGAGCTATATCA